>ENA-OZGU01001763-OZGU01001763.1-human-gut-metagenome-genome-assembly--contig:-NODE-1763-length-11491-cov-5.246852_pt1 | contig 11491 bp, 9 predicted proteins | sample MGYA00244662_ERZ653670 | MGnify/ENA primary metagenome ERZ653670 (study PRJEB26926, sample SAMN06165224) | human gut metagenome | biome: ENVO:00009003; feature: ENVO:2100002; material: ENVO:00002003...
CAACTTTTTTTGAAATCTTTTCAAGTTTCTTTCGAGCTGTTGTGTTGTCTCGGCGCTGCCTCAACAACGAATCTGAGTATATCACCCTGTGCCCCACTTGTCAACATTATTTTGCATATTTTTCAAACAATTTTGCAAAAGCAGTAAAAAAGCCCATAATCATGGGCTTTTTTGTCATTTTGGATCTTATTGTCTTTTCTCTTTTTCTCATAATTTACAGTATATATGCCTATAAAAGTTGAATTGTATATTCATTTGATGTATTTTTGAGACGAAGATAAATGTTTTGTATCCCATTTGCCATATCTTCATTTACTTCCAGTAGCAGGACCAATCCCTGTGTCTCACCGGGAGCCATGGTTTCCACATACGTAGACATGTCATTGGGCAGCATTGTGGTCAATGCATTTCCACGTGTGCCGTCATTTACAGTAATGATGTATCTGGATGCGGTACTCAGGAAATCAACATTCTCCTCCTGATCTGTTCCGTTGGTCAGTTCAAAGTTCAATATCAGAAGCTTTTTCCCGGTGGATGCATCCAACGCAAAATAATCCTCCGTAGATCCGTCCTCCGGATAAGAGTCTGCTATCTGGTAATCTCTGTATGTCAAGGTCACTCCCTCCGCAAGTCCGAAGAAATCCTCCAGACTGGTGGTAATATCCTCCTGTGCGGTAGGTGCCTGGGATTCTGAAGCAGCCGATTCCGCAGGCTTCTCTTCCGTCTGTGCATTCTCCTGTCTTCCGGCTTCCCTGGCCGCGTCTTTTTCCAGTTTTGCAATGACGATTTCCGGGTCCACGAGACGGCTCCGGTGATTCGCATCATATTTTAAGAGAGTTACCGCCGCATATTCTCCGACTCTTTGTGATTCCTCTTCTGTCAGATCCGGAATTTCATTTCCGCAGGCTGTCATGCCAAGCGCCATTACACACAATAACGCTCCGCATACAATCTTCTTTTTGTTCCCTGTCATTCTTCTATCCTTCCCTGTCTGTTTTTCCATTGTTTCCTGTATTTTTCTCAAGTACGATATAAATCCCGGCAATCGCCAGTGCGATCACACCCACTACAAAGAAAAGGACCGTTTTCTGCAATACCGGTGCTCCCCAGTAATCATATAATGCTATTTTACCACAAGTGCACAAAGAAAGCACTAGTCCATATATTCTTACCGGCTTATCTTTTTTCAAAAAGCCCAGTGTTACACTTACCAGCGCAATCAGCATGATCAGAACACTATTGATCACGGGAACATTGGTCTTAACGATCAGTGCCATATAGGTCAGAAAGATCACAATGATCAGTTCTCTGCGTTTAAACTTCTTATAGTATCTCTCCTGCAATGTCAGTACCAGATAAGCCAGTACAAACACAAACATGCACAGATAAGTAAGATAAGAGTTCCGGTACACCGGATTTGCCAGAGCGATCAACGCTCCGATCTGCCCCACCATTACAACTACATTAAATACCAGGATGTTTTTCCCGCGCATATATTTCACATTATTAAACAGCAATATACTTACAAACAGGATCCCCGCAAAAGCCGGCAGCTTTAGCATCGGCATCAAATTGGCCGCTGCAAAAAATGCCAGGGAAAAAGTAAGCAGGAGCTCCTGTATCGTTGTCCATCCATAGACCAGGAACATACTGAGGATGGTTCCCGCAAGGAGCAGGTATGCATACGGTATTTCCTTTCCGTTTGCCAGAAGTTCAATACAGTACAGTGATGTAACGATCACATCCAGTGCCCTCAGTCCGCCTTCCGCAAAACGGGTCAGTATCTTCGTCAGTAAAAGCAACGCTGTCAGGCATATGAGTATCGGCCAGTTACTTTCTATTACAGAAAAGGCACATACCGTAACAAAACTGAAAAAGTAACAGGGCAGCCATTTTTTCCACGTTCCACGTATGGCAATTCCCGCAAGAACCGCGACTACAAACGCCATTCCCGTCAGGGCGATGATTCCGATATATGCGTCGTTCTCCGCTCTTCCCCAATAATTGTTCATCGCTGTACCGGTTGTAATTCCGGCTACCAGAAGAAATGCTATATAGATTGCCAGCAAGCCGTTTTCATTCACTGCATGGCCCGCCTGTTTTTCTTTTAGTATGTAATTGCTCTGCACTACCAGGATCAGATGTGCGATCAGGAAAAAGGTTCCAAACGCAGCTGCTGTCACCCAGACCGGCATTCCCTGTGTACTGATCACACAGGATACCGTTACCGGGAAAAGGATCGTAGTGCTGACAAGTTGTATCAACTGCGAAGCCGTATGATATCTTCTTACCGGCACACAGATGCTCAGTACACTCAGTAACAGAATCAATGCCAGCACCAGCAGGCCTTCCGGCTCCGAAAGCAATGAAGAACCGAAAAGCGGATACGCACAAAGCCAGCATGCTGCGATTCCCAGCATTCTGTGTATCAGGGAATCCCTTTTTCTGCTCAGTAAAACCGTGCCCACTGTGATCACTGCAATGATCGCCGCTGCAGGAAGCATACCGAAATTATGTAGGGAAATCGTATTGATCATGGTCGACAGATATAACGCCGCTATGCCGATAGCCGAAAAGATCTGGGCCAGTTTCGGAAGCTTTCTGTGGATCAGTAATTCTGCGATCAATACCACTCCCAGGGAAACTGCATATAAAGAAATACCTTTGATCCAGCCGTTCATAAAATACATACCAAGCAATACCAGTGCGGTCAGAATAAAGATTCCGCCAACCACCGACAATGCAATGGTTGCGACCAGATATTCCGCATTCTGCTTCTTCTGTGCCGGAGCCTGCGTCACCGGTGCCTGCACCTGTTGCATGGTAAACTGCCCCACTGGCTGTGTCTGTGATTGCCCGGCTGTCTGCTGTTCTCCGGCGGCTGCCTCCTGTGGTACACTCTGCTGCGGCACAGATGACTCCGCTCCGGTTTCTCTGCCTCTGTTTGCATTGATCTGCTGTCTCTGGTACCAGAATTCCACGCTTTTATCCAGTTCTGCCTGTAGCTGTTCTACATATTCCGGCTGTCTCTGTATTCTTGGAAGTAATTGCTGTAAATACCTGGTAAATATCGGATCATTGGACTGCATCAGGTATTCTCTTGCCTGTTGTTCCAGTCTCTTTGCTCGTTCCTGTTGTGTATTGGTCTCCATCTTTTATCCTTCCCTCATTGTAATTTCTGTGATCTTATGACACTATATACTCTCTGTATCTGTCCATATCCTGTCTATGGCAGTCCGCATGGATCAGAATACCGTCCTCCCTATACTCTCTGGAAAGTATCTGCGCCTGTTCCATCAGATAGGAAGCCACATTTCCTGCACTGTACGGGATCAGAAATACGCACTCTGCATTATCCGCATAGACTTTCTGTTCAACAGCCTCTGCCAGTTCACGGATACCGATATTAAGTCCTGCCGCCAGATACCAGTTGCCCTGTCTCTTTTGCGGCAGTGGTTCCATCTCACATTTGTCTGCCTTATTATACACTATGATCTGCGGAATGTCACCTGCTCCCAGTTCTTTTAAGGTATCAGCAGTTACCTGCATCTGCTGTCTGCAATTTTCATCGCTGAAATCCACCACCTGGATCAGCAGATCCGCATACCTGACCTCCTCCAGCGTGGAACGGAATGCTTTTACCAGTCCGTGGGGCAGCTTGTTGATAAATCCAACCGTATCCGTCAGGAAAAAGGGCTTATTATGTCCGGTATCCACACTGCGGACACTGGTCTCCAGTGTAGCAAACAGCATATCCTTTTCCATGACCGTTTTATCCGGCAATTCGCCGAACTGCTCTACCATACGGTTCAGAATTGTAGACTTTCCCGCATTGGTATATCCTACCAGAGCCACCTGCGGGATGCGGGACTGCTGCCTCTTTTTCCGCTGCACCTCTCTGGTACGTCCCACATCTTCCAGTTCCTTTTTCAGTTCTGTGATACGATGCTCGATCTTACGCCTGTCCAGTTCCAGCTTTTTCTCACCGGTGCCTTTATTACTCATGCTGCCACTGGCACCGCCCTGTCTGCTCAGTGCATCATACATTCCTACCAGTCTCGGCAGCATATATTGCAGTCTGGCTGTCTCCACTTGTAATTTTGCCTCTCTTGTCTGGGCCCGGATGGCAAATATATCCAGGATCAGATTAGTCCGGTCGATGATCGGCAGTTCCAGTTCATTTCCCAGATTTCTTACCTGTGAAGGTGTCAGAGAATTATCAAACACAATCTCCTGTGCCCCGCATTCTTCTGCCAGCCTGCGCACCTCTGTCACTTTTCCGGTGCCGATATATAACGCTTTATTGACATGATCCAGCCGTTGTACAATCTGACCGGCCACTTCTTTTTCCGCAGCTTCCGCCAGACTTGCCAGTTCCTCCATGGAACGCTCAAAATCCGGTTCTTCACCGACATCCACACCGACTAACAGTACCTTTACCGGTGCCTCCTGTATCTGTTCTTCCCTCATATAAAAATATATCCTTTATATTTACTATTTTGTCTCTAACTCAAACCAGAATTCCACGCCGTTGTTGTAATTGTTCACACCGAATTGCTGGTTCATGGATTCCATGATGGCCTTCACGATAGACAATCCCACACCGCTACCTCCGTATTCTCTGGTTCTTGCCTTATCCACCTTGTAGAACTTCTCCCAGATATGGTGGATAGAGTCCTCCGGGATCGGTTTGCCTGTATTGAATACAGATACCCGTACTTTGCCGTCCTTTTGTTCCATTTTCACTTCGATGATCTTATCATCTTCACAATGATTGACCGCATTGGAGAAAAAGTTCATGAACACTTCTTCTATTTTAAATTCATCCGCCCATGCATAGATCGGCGGATACTCTTCCATCCGCACAGTAATCTCATGCTGTTTTGTCAGAATTGCCGCTGACTGGATATAATTTTTCACCAGCGCCGTAAGGTCGAACCGCTCCATGGCCACCACATCATTACCAAATTCCAGCTGGTTCAGGGTCAGAAGCTTTTTCACCATGTTGTTCATCTTCGCTGCTTCGTCCACGATGACATCACAATAGAACTGCCTGCTCTCGGGATCGTCATTGATCTCCTCCTGCAGCCCTTCCGCATAACCCTGAATCAGCGCAATGGGGGTCTTGAGTTCGTGGGATACATTGGCCAGAAATTCCTTGCGCATTTCGTCAATGGCTTCTTTTTTCTCCACGTCCCGTTGCAATTCATTGTTCGCTGTCTTCAGTTCCGAAATGGTTTTCTCCAGGGAATCGGACAACTTATTGATATTCTCTCCCAACAGATCGATCTCATTATGTGCCTTCCCCTGATATTTTGCCTCAAAATCCAGCTGTACCATCCGTTTCGAAATATTATTCAGTTCCAGGATCGGCTTGGTCACACTTCTGGAGACGAACCAGATAATAATACCACCCGCCATTGCTCCCAGACATCCTGCAAGGGCATAGAAGCGGTTGGCGATCTTTGCACTCTCCTGAATACTGGAAAGAGGTGTCTGCATAATAAAAGAAATGCCGGTATTCAGTCTTCCGTAGATTTCCAGATATTCCTTGTCCTCCTGTCCGGTTCTCTTGATCACATAATCATCGCCGTTCTCGATCACCCTCTGGTCATTGAAAGGTATGCTGAGTCCAAATACATAACCGATCAGGCGGTTTTCCAGTCTCTCACCGCCGTTGATGGACACATATTTCATATTGGAATTCACATCCATAACGCATACCGTCATGTTGTAGCTTCTGCACACATCATCCAGTTCTCTGGCAAATTCTTCCGTGTCATAGCTGTCGCTCTCCGCTGCCTGCTTGATGGTTCCGTAAGCATCATGAATAACATCCAGTTTGCTCTGCATATAGACTTTTCCCAGAAATAAATAGTTGATCATCAGGCACAGCAGGATCGTACCGATCATCAGGCCGATAAAGATCCAGGCAAACTGTCCCCTGATAGAATGTACTTTTCTCTTTTGTTCTTTATTCCGCTGTTTCATCCATTTTGTACCCCATGCCCCATATGGTCTTTATGAGATTGCCTTCCTCGCCCAGTTTGCTGCGCAGTTTTTTCACATGTGTGTCTATGGTACGGGCATCCCCAAAATAATCATAGTTCCACACATTGTTCAGGATCTTTTCTCTGGACAGGGCAATGCCTTTATTTTCCATAAAATAGGTCAGGAGTTCAAATTCCTTGTAACTTAGATCCACATCTTTTCCATCAATGATCACGCGGTGGGCTTCCTTATCCACGGTAATGCCTCCACAGGTCAGAGCCTCTTCCTGTCCCAGCTGATTTGTTCTGCGCAGGATTGCTTCCACTCGGGCCACCAGAATCTTGGGACTGAAGGGCTTGGAAATATACTCGTCCACTCCCAGCTGAAATCCCTGCAGTTCGTCTCTCTCATCTCCGCGGGCTGTCAGCATGATGATCGGTACTTTGGAGTTCACCCGGATCTCCCGGCACACCTGCCACCCGTCCATCTTCGGCATCATCACATCCAGAATGATCAATGCGATATCTTTTTCTTTATAAAAAATATCCAGTGCTTCCTCACCGTCACCGGCTTCCAGCACATCAAAATTGCTCTTCACCAGGAAATCCCGGACCAGCTTACGCATTCTGCTCTCATCATCTACTACCAGTACTTTCAGTCTGTCCATACACCCTCTCCCTCCTATCTTGAGATAGTAACTATTCAGCCCCATTCGCAAAATCACCTCTTCGAGGCTTTCCTGAATACTTACACTATAACGTGTAAATATGTCAATTTTGTGAAACTTCGGTCTCTATATGTAATTCTCTTTCCTTTTCCCGTACCGTCTGCTCCCTCTGGGTCAGTTCCTGCTCCCAGGTGGCATATTTGTTCTGCAGATTTCTTTCATAATTCAGGACATTGGGCTGATCGGAATTCAGCGTGATGATAAACATTGCAATAATTGCAATGACCATCACAATATTCATAATAAGAGACAGCCGGAACGTCGTATTTTTATTTTCTTCCGGTGCCGGTTTGATTCTTCTTCTGGCAGGAGACGTTTTTTCCCTGGTGTCCGCAAAGTTCGTCCACAGAGGGATCGGCGGAATCTCTTCTCCCAACAGATCCTGCTCTGCTTTCAGTTCTCCCTGCAATTCCCTGAGGTATTCCAAACCTACCGGAGTGCGGAACACCCTGTCATCCAATGCTTTTTTATAAATAACCAGTACGGACTCCAGATTTGTCCGATCGATCCGCTTATCCAGATAAGCAATCTTCTGTCTCTCCTGCTCTGCCAGTCTGGCATCTTTCTCTGAATAGAATGCAAATCCGGACACTACATGATCCGTCCGGTTTTGCTGCTCCTGTTCTTTCTGTACATCCATTACTGGTTTTCCTCCGCGCTTCCTGCTGCAGCATTCTGCAATAAAATATGTTCTCCCTGTACCAGCGGGTAATGGACAGGACTATCACTGTCCAGATTCTCCCGGTACATATCTACTGCAGTAATCTGATGATTTTCATAGGTCGTATAATAGTAAATTCCTCTGTCTGCATTGCAGCAGGAAGTGTAGATAGTGATCTCATACTCCCCTTTGTCCAGCTGACAGCATCCTCTGGTCTGATCCACGCTCCCCAGAATATGGAAAAACTGGCTGACGCTCTCCGACTCAGACAATCCGGACAGGGAATTCATCTTCGTGAATGCCACCCGTACAAAACGGGATGCAGAAGACAGATCCCCGGGCAGTCCCATGGCTCCCATGCCTCTGCTGTACGGCTTCAGCTTCAGATCTGCGGAAAAACGGTTTGTCGGTGATTCGGAAGACAGGGACATATAATCGTTCAAACGAAACATCTGGATTGGAAACGGGGGATTGTTCGTCAATACTCCCACCGGGTTGTCATAGATCTTCAGTCCCTCCTGCACAGACTCGATCGTAATGGCCTCTTCCTTGTCTGCCAGAATCCAGTGCAGTGGAGAAACCGGATATTTTTCATTAAAGGGCGTATCCACAAGATTGATATGGGATAACAATACTCTGGCTTCCTGCACATTGGCACACTGCCCCAGAATCCAGGGGATGAACTCAAACTGGGCGATGTTGTCCTTACCTGTCTGCACTTTGCTGTATACTGCATTTCCCGGGAAATTCAGTCCCGCCATGCCGAGTCCTTTCTCATTCACTGCATCATAGTACAAAGGATAATCCCCTGCCATATGAGCAATGCCGATCATGGCATAATGCTCCGTCAGGGCATTCTGATGCCGTAGCGGAAAAGGATAATTGCGTGGTGTTACCGTTACCTCTTCCCCATAGTTAAATTCATAATCAAAAGTTCTGCCGAAATAAAAATCCTGTGATCTATAAGTTGTCGCTGTACACATAACATATACTCCTTTGTTCTGATTCAAATAGATATAGAAACTAGTCTTAGTCTATAGCATTTGCAGAATGTTTGCAAGTATACGAAAAATGTTGACGCAAATCATATTCTTATCTTTACTAAGCAAATAATAAGGAGCTTCGAGGCTGTTATCAATATCTCGAAGGTCCTTTTCTGCTATATCTAATTCACTTGCCGATTAAGGATTACACCGCTTACAGGGCATATATCCCATATTGATGATATCTTCTCTGTTGCCGGTATATATCTCTTTGTTTTTCTCCTTCATCTGATCCACGCTGGAGCAGGACGGATAGTGGAATTTCATGGTGTTGGTATTCAGCACATAGGTAGTTTCCCGTGATTCCTGTGGCACTGACGGTTCCGGTGTGATCTGCACCGTAGTGTCTGTCTGGGGTTGTTGTGTCGGTGTTTCTATCACAATGGGTGCTGCCGCTTCCTGGGATGCCGCGTTGCTCTCTGCCCAGTTATCCCCGGTAGCATAATCAATACCGATCCCCGGCTGCACATTGTAGGCAAATACACAGAATTGGATTCCCTCTCCGGCATCTTCTACGGAATACGCTTCCATGAGGACTCCATCTGCCAGAAGGTTATCACCGTCAAAAATAGGTGTGACACGGTACAGGACATGATTCCCTGTATTTTTGATATAATCGCAGACTTTCGTCTCAAAGGGAAGCATTCCCTGTGTATTCAGATATCTGGTTCCGGTGATCAGGTTCTGCGGGTTGGCGTTTTCCGCTGCCAGCATGTAAGCGATCAGGTGGCAGCGATTGTATAGGTATTTTCCGTCCACGTTATCGTATTTCACCAGATGCCAGCCGGTAGGCTTCACAGCTCCGATCTCCCCTCTCGGTTCTGTCGGCATCAGATCCTGTCCCACGTTGGCATATGCCACGCCACAGCGCCCCAGGCTGTCCAGCTCGCTGTATGTCTCGAAGGACTGTGTAGTCAGATCTGCCTCTGTGAAATAAGGTTTGTTGTCATTGACTTCTGTATAAGGCGTGCCGGAGTATGCCGGAATCTCCCAAATGGAAAATGCTGACGCGCCCTCTCCTGTCGGAACATCTGTTGCAGATGTGACCTGCTGCGATTCTTGTGTATCTGAAGCGTTTTCCTGTGACTGTCCGGATTCGGGTTCCGATGCTGCAGTCTCCGATGCTTCCAGCAATTCGTAGGGGATCGTCGCCGGCTGCTCTATCGTATAGGTATTATCCTGCGGCGTGACGGTGCTTTCCGCACAGCCGGTAAATGTCAATAGCAGTACCAGCCATAGTGACAATTGTGTTATCAAACGTTTCTGAAATCTGTTGTGTTTCATTTTCATAGCTTGTCAATTACTCCCTTGTAAAACTCTTTGGAAATTATACCACATTTTTCTTCATCCGACCCGTGAATTATACTGAGTTTTGTTGACTTTTTCAGCAGATTTTGGTATATTACAGTCAAAAGAGATAGCCTTCCCTGAAGATCGTTCCGGATGTTTGGTTGAGGCAACATGAAATGCAATCGAGTAGGAGGCGGTGACTAACCGCCGTCCTCTCACACCACCGTGCGTACCGTTCGGTACACGGCGGTTTCAATAGTTGACGTGCATGGACTGGTACGCTGTCGCTAAATCATAGTAGCCCCAGCTTATCAGTCTTTCTTTATTCAACGCCCAGTTTACCGCTTTGTTCCCGGCATTAAACCAGTATCCTTTGCGGTCATTGGCGATTGTTGCCGCATAGTGACTGGCTACTCCCAGTCCGATTAGTTTTCTCATTCTCGTTCTGGGTAGTTTCCACTGCTTCCAGATACACATCCGTATCCTTCGGTACAGCCATCCATTCAGGTCTTCGATGTTTCTTTTCATGTCTGCTATACTATAGTAGTTCAGCCATCCCCTCATATAGATTTCTACTCGCTTCATGGCTTTCACTATACTTCTGCATCTGCTCCGGGAAGTGAGCCTGCGCAGGTTTTCCTTGGCTTTCTTCCATGACTTTTCATGCACACGGATATAGATTCCTTTTCCGTTCTTCCCATAACAAAAACCAAGGTATTTAAAATTTCGTATTGCAAACACACTGACCGTACGGCTTTTCTCCCGGTTCACCTTCAGTTTCAGCGTCCCTTCCAGATATTTCGTACTGCTCTCCAACAACCTCTCAGATGCCCGTTCACTCTTCGCTAACAGTACGATATCATCTGCATAGCGGATGCACGGTACCCCTCTTTTGTTGAATTCCTGGTCAAACTCATTAAGATAGACATTGGCTAACAGCGGGGAGAGATTTCCTCCCTGCGGCGAACCTTCTTCCGTCTTGACCACTACACCGTTTTCCATCACTCCGCTTTTCAGATACCTCTTTATCATCTGAATCACTCTTTCATCCTTTACATCTCTGCGCAGGATATTTACAAGGAATTCATGGTTCAGCGTATCGAAATACTTGGACAGGTCAAGGACGACCGCCCTTGTATATCCCTGTTCTGCATACTCCTTTATCCTCTGAACTGCATCTTTTGCACTCCGTTCCGGTCGGTATCCGAAACTTCCTTCTGCGAACTTCGGCTCATAAATCGGTATCAGCTGTTGTGATATCGCCTGCTGGATAATGCGGTCTGTGACGGTGGGAATACCAAGCTTTCGTACTCCGCCGTCCGGCTTCGGGATTTCCACTCTTCTGACCGGGGACGGGGTATAGTGCCCTTTCCGTATCCTCTCTGTCAGTTCATGGCTATGTTCCTTCAACCACGGAAACGCCTCTTCGATAGTCATTCCATCTACTCCCGGCGCTCCCTTGTTTGCCTTCACTCTTTTGTAAGCTCTGTTCAGATTGTCCTTACTCAGTATCTTACCTAAAATGTCTGGCTCTGCACTGTCTCTTTCTTTCCATATCCGGTTGAATGAGCGATGCGCTCTTACATACCCTTTACGTTCCGCGCTGTCTCTCTGCAAGCAGCTTTCCTTGTTTTCTGCATCCATCTGCCCATTCCTCCTTTCCGGGTCATACTTAAGACTCCTATTGATTCGGTCCTTCACCTCGAACGGATCTTGTTCCGTTTGGCTACTATGACCTCTGCTGACTTCTGTGCGTTCAGCATTGCTTTATGCAATGGT
>ENA-OZGU01001772-OZGU01001772.1-human-gut-metagenome-genome-assembly--contig:-NODE-1772-length-11450-cov-6.186134_pt1 | contig 11450 bp, 6 predicted proteins | sample MGYA00244662_ERZ653670 | MGnify/ENA primary metagenome ERZ653670 (study PRJEB26926, sample SAMN06165224) | human gut metagenome | biome: ENVO:00009003; feature: ENVO:2100002; material: ENVO:00002003...
ATATATATTAACAATCAGATAACAAAAAATTTGGAGGGAACATTATGAAATCAAAAGCAATGAATCCGGTATTGGATTTTATTAACACACTTTGTAATTTTGTTGCATTAAATCTTGTATTTCTTATTACCTGCCTGCCGGTCATCACAATCGGAACGGCGCTTTCTTCTTTATATTACGTTACATTAAGAGAGGCTCGCGGGGAATACGGTTATCTTGTGCGCACTTATTTAAGGGAATTTAAAAACAATTTCAAAAAGGGAACAATCGCGTTTGCCATTCTGTTCCTGATTGGAGCAATCTTACTATTTAATATTGCATTCTGGTTCGGGACCGGAACGATGCCGGCAACAATACTCACAGGTGTCCTGATTGCCGCTATGATCGGATGGTTTCTGATTTTTACATACACGTTTCCACTGATTGGGCGATTTGAAAATTCTACAAAACAGACATTGAAAAACGCATTCGGTCTGGCAATGAGCAACATGAAAGCGACATTTACACTCATCATCATTGATGCTTTTGTGTTCTTCCTCTGTCTGTTTCTGTCACCAATGAAACTGATTATGGTTCTGTTCGGGTTTGCATTTACTGCATACTGTCAGTCTTTCGTCTTCAAGAAAGTCTTTGAACCATATGAGACAGAACAGATTGCAACGGAAAACACTGAGATATAAGAATAAATTTGGAGGATTTACATTATGAAATTTGGTTTTTTTAACGACAGTGACAGAGAATATGTCATCACATCTCCTGCCACACCACAACCGTGGATCAACTATCTTGGAAATGAGGAGTTCTTCTCTTTAATTTCCAATACCTGTGGAGGATACAGCTTTTACAAAGACGCAAAATTATTGCGCCTGACCCGTTACCGTTACAACAATGTTCCGGCAGACACAAACGGACGCTACTACTTTATCAAGCACAATGATACAGTCTGGACACCTGCATGGCAGCCGGTGAAGACAGAACTTGACTCTTACGAATGTCGTCATGGTCTTGGCTACAGTCGTTTTACTTCTTCAAAAAATAAAATTGAGGCAAAACTGACCGCATTTGTGCCACTCCATGAGACTTGTGAAGTAAACCAGCTTATCCTTACAAACAACAACGAAACTTGCGAGCAATTGGACTTGACTTCTTATGTAGAATTCTGCTTTTGGAATGCAGTGGACGACGCTACAAATTTTCAGCGTAACCTAAGCCTTGGAGAAGTGGAAGTATGCGGTTCTGAGATTTATCATAAGACTGAGTACAGAGAACGCCGTAATCATTTTGCCTATTACACAGTAAATGCCGAAATCGCTGGCTTCGATACAAGCCGAGATGCGTTTTTGGGAGTGTATGGAAGCATCGAACGACCACAAGCAGTTCTTGCCGGAACTTCTTCTGACTCTATTGCAAGCGGCGGCGCTGTCATCGGTTCCCACCGCTTGAAAGTAACATTAAAACCAGGCGAATCGAAAAGCTTTGTCTTCGTGCTTGGATACAGCGAAAATGCTTATGAGGATAAATGGGAAGCTCCAAACATTATTAAAAAAGACGCCGCACGTGCTGCAATGAAACGTTTTTCTACAGATGAACAGGTAGAAAAAGCGTTGAATGATTTAAAAGAATACTGGAATACATTACTTGCAACTTTCTCTATGGACAGCGCCGACGAGAAATTAAATCGCATGGTCAATATCTGGAACCAATACCAGTGCATGGTCACATTCAATATGTCTCGCTCTGCTTCTTATTTCGAATCAGGAACCGGTCGTGGTATGGGATTCCGCGATTCCTGTCAGGATCTGCTTGGATTCGTGCACTTGATCCCAGATCGCGCGCGCCAGAGAATTCTCGACATCGCAGCGACACAGTTTGAAGATGGAAGCGCATACCACCAGTATCAGCCACTTACTAAAAAAGGAAATTCCGACATCGGAAGCGGATTTAATGATGATCCACTGTGGCTGATTGCAGGTACTGCAGCCTATATCAAAGAGACCGGAGATCTGTCTATCTTAGATGAGATGGTAGACTTCAACAATGATCCTGCACTTGCGAAACCATTATCAGAACATCTGAAACGTTCCTTTGACTACACACTGACACATTTGGGACCAAACGGGCTGCCTCTCATCGGACGTGCAGACTGGAATGATTGTCTGAATCTGAATTGTTTCTCCAAAGAACCGGGAGAATCCTTCCAGACATTCGGGCCTTCAGAAGGACCGGTTGCAGAATCTGTATTTATTGCAGGAATGTTTGTAAAATACGGAAAAGAATATGCTAAGATCAATCGTCTTCTGGGAAATACTTCAGAAGCAGACCGTGCACTGAAAGCAGTCGACGAAATGTATCAGACTGTTTTAACTGCCGGATGGGACGGAGAATGGTTCCTCCGTGCTTACGATGCCACCGGAGAAAAAATCGGTTCAAAAGAATGCGAAGAGGGAAAAATCTATATCGAGCCACAGGGATTCTGTGTACTTGCCGATATCGGTGTAAAGGAAGGACATGCAAAAAAAGCCTTGGATTCTGTGAAAGAACATCTGGATACAAAATACGGCATTGTTCTACAGCAGCCTGCTTATTCTAAGTATTACTTAAATCTTGGTGAGATTTCTTCTTATCCACCGGGATACAAAGAAAATGCCGGTATCTTCTGCCACAACAACCCTTGGGTATCAATCGCAGAGACACGTATCGGACGCGGTGATCGTGCATTTGAAATCTACCGCCGCACATGCCCGGCATACATTGAAGAAATCAGCGAGATCCACTGCACAGAACCTTATGTGTACTCTCAAATGATTGCCGGAAAAGATGCGCCAAAGCATGGCGAAGCAAAAAACAGCTGGCTTACAGGAACTGCTGCGTGGACATTTGTAAATGTGTCCCAATACATCCTTGGAATCCGCCCATCTTTTGACGGTCTGGAAATAGATCCTTGTCTCCCATCAAATATGGATGGATTTACGGCAACTCGTAAGTACCGCAATGCAGTGTATTACATCACAGTAAAGAACCCGAATCATGTAGAAAAAGGAGTTCAGAAACTGACTGTAAACGGAGAAGTTGTAGACGGCACATGTGTAAAGACTGCTGATAATGTCAAAGAATACCATGTAGAAGTTGTGATGGGATAAGAAATCCCCATCACTTCTCCATAGAATCATATTTCTCACGGTATTTTTTCGGTGTCATTCCATATTCTTCTTTAAACAGTTTATGGAAATGACTTGAATTTTCATACCCGACTTCTACAACAATCTGCTCTATCGGCGTGTCTGTCTCCGTCAGGAGATAGGCCGCCTGGAGTATACGTCTTCTTTGTAAATATTTTGTAAAGGTATAAGGGGAATACTGGGTCATAAGACGGCTTACATAATAGCATGGAAGATTGTGATGTTCGCAAAACTTGTTAAGCGATGCCGTCTGGTAGTTCTCCTCTATGTATCTTAAGGCTTCCAGCACAATCTGACTTTCATAGGAAGATGGGGAGCCGACTGTGATCGTATACGTTCTATTCGATAATTCCATCAGCAGAACTCCCATCGTCGCCTGCAAAATTCTCTTGCTGTTTCGCGTCTGATTCAAAAGGCTTCGTGTCATATTCTCCAACAGATTCTGGGCATCCGGCAAATCCTGCAAATGAAAATGCAAAAACTCCTTATCTTTTCCGTCATTCTCCGCCGCTTTTTTTATAAAACGCCGAAGCGCCGTATCTTCGTTCAGCATGCTGAGCGGATACTGTAAAAACTCCGGAAGAACAAATATTTTAATTCCAATATCGTTATACCCCGAGGCGCTTGCTGAATGCGGTGTTCCCTGTTTGATAAACAAAACATCATCTGCTTCCAGCTTAACTTCTGTCTTATCGATAATATGTGTCGCCGAACCACTGAACATATATATTATTTCCATGTATTTATGCGTATGCTCCGGGATATCTACAAATCTCGGCTGTTTCATAATATCAATCATAGCCCCTTCGCGAATCATCTTGTCCGTATCTATGACAGAACTTCCTTTTTTTATCACATAAGGCGCCAGCACATTTTTCTCATTTTTAATAAATTCTTCTTCCTTACTATCTATCTTTTTCAAATATTCCAATAATTTCCGTTTCACAAATTTTCTCCTAGGCTTGTTTTTGCAAATTATAGCACAATTTTTTTTCTTTCTCTATAATTACTTCCTTTTTGTACAAAAAAATAACCGCTTTTACCATTTATTTCCTTTTTTGCAAAAATCAACGGTTTTTTTGCAATTATCGTTCTAGCGGATTTACAAAAAATATATTATACTATCATTGTATAAGCGATTTATCACAATCGTTTTCCAAAACTTTATACGCACTTAAAACAAGAAAACCGGACATCTTACCCCTTCTCAACGTGTCCGGTTTTTTGTTATCTATTTTTAAATAAATCTCCCTAAGAATCCATATATTCCATTGGATTCACTGGTTCCCCATCTTTTAGCAGCTGAAAATACAAATTACAACCTTCCACACTGTAATATTTTGTAGGCTCACTTAAGTATCCTACCAGTTCGCCTTGCTCCACATAATTTCCTTCCTGTACCGGAACTTCTTTCAATTGCCCGTAAACAGCCTCATAGCCATTTCCAAGGTCCATCGTCACCGTGTTCCCCGTCTGCGCATTGACTTCCACTGATTTTACAATTCCTCTTGCCGATGCCGTTACCTCTGTTCCAACTTCTCCCCCGATAATCAATGCCGGATTGTATTTGTATTGATCCAGCGTAGAAAAATAAATCGTCTGATCCATGCTGTAATTCATCAACACATTTCCATCCACAGGCCATGCAAGCAGATCATTTTCTGAAAATGCCAGCGCATCTGGCTGTGTTGCCGTTGGTGAGGTCTGATTCTGTCTCTGCTCTGTCTGTGTTTGTGTCTCTTCTTTTTGTTTTTCTGTCTCCTGTGCTTTGTTCTGAATTGCCTGACTGTTTGTCGTTTGGCTCTTTTCTGTCTCTTTAATGTCTTTTTGTTTTTCTTCAGTATCAGTTTTTTCTTCCGCCTTTGCCAGCTGTCTGCTCATATCTCTCTTATAACGGCTGAATGTAAAAAATCCCACTAACGCAATTACCGCCACAAAACAAATGACCAGACCGACCGCAGCACCTTTCCCTCTTCTTGAAGGTCCTAGATTATTTTTCATATTTATCACCTCTGACTATATTTTTGCCAGAAAATGATACGCTTATTCTACATTCAACAAAATTTCCGCGACCTCTTTCATTTCTGTTCCCTCGTAGAAATACTGCAAAATTTCATCGTATTTTTTACCTTCTTTTGCCATCTCATTTGCTGTATTTTGGCTCATCCCGAGTCCATGACCAATTCCTTTTGTCGTCACACGCATCTTTCCCTCAAACTCCTGCAGTTCAAAGCAGCTGGACAACAATCCATATGTATCCCGAAAGGTTTCTCCGTTCAAAGTCTCCTCGCCCACTTTTACTCCGGTCACATATCCGGCGCTGTCCTGAGAAGTAATTTGAGCTCCCGCTGCTTTGATGAGCTTACTTTCCATCTGCCCGTCCGCTTCCACATCCTTCGGACACTCCTTCATCTGCAGATACGGATACTCATCCGTCCCAAGTACTTCTTTGCCAATTCGAGTTTTTCCATTGCTTAACTGATGGAACGGCACCATTGCCAGTTGGCCATTATACATCACAACTTGTCCATCGGTCTCATTCCAAACACGCTCCAGCTTTTTATAATTTTTCTGAAATGCACTCCTGCCCCATTGATTTTTCATATCAGATTTCGTAAAAAAGCGCTCCGTCATAACCGCTTTTTCTCCCTGTTCCTCAATTTTTTTATAGATAGTTGTCCGAACAATGACAGCCTGTGCTTTCAACGCCTCCTCTTCAAAATCAACTGAAATCTCTTTTGCCAGCGTTCCAATACAGTACTCTTTCAATGGAACCTCCTTTGTTCCAGACTCCGTTTTTACTTTAATATAACCATTTTTTCCGTCTTGATTTGCCTCTATGCTTTTCCCATTCATAAATATGGTAATAATATATGGCAATAATACAATAATCACAAATACTGCACCTATTTTTTTTATTTTTTGTTTCATAAAAACAAGCCTCCCATACTTCATTGTATGAGAGGCCCGTTCATTTTATGAACTATTTTCTTTTTCTTAATACAACAAATGCGCCTGCTGCTGTCATAATAAGCATCCATCCAGCTGCTGCTGTTTCGTCTCCTGTCTTCGCTGGCTTTTTAGCCTTATCTGGATCCTTCTTATTTGTATCATCTTTTGAAGGATTTTGAGGTTTCGTTGGCTCTTCTTTATCCGGTTGATTCTCACCTTTTACTTTTACAGTAAAATCAGCATTTACTGTCTTTCCTTCCGGATCTGTGATAGAAATTGTCACAATTACATCTGTATCTGTCTTTGGTGTTGTAACAGTTCCATCTAAAGCAATAATACCTTCTGGGTTTACTTTTATAATCTGAATCGTATATCCTTCTGGTACTTCTGGAAGAACAAGTTTCGTTTCATCTTTTGCAATCTCTGTTGGCATTTTTTGTTCTGCAATAATATTGTCTAAAATATCTTTTGCTGTCGGCATTTCTGGTTTTACAGGCAATTTTCTAAAGTTTGCTGTCAATGTTGTATTTGCTGTTACTTCAAATGTATATGGATTTGAAACACTGACTTCTTTTCCATCTGCTCCTGTCCAATTTACAAACTCATATCCATCATTTGCTGTTGCTGTCACAGTTGCTTTCTCATTTTCAACATAAACACCATCTGCTTTATCCATAGCAACTGTTCCCATTGCTTTCTCACTGTCTTTAACGTTTACAGCAACTGTATATTTTTTCACTGGTGTTTCTTTTTCTTCTACAACAACTTTAATCTGAGCTTTCAATTCTTTCGGATTTGCAATTCCTTCTGGAAGAACTAATGTACCTTCTAATACATATGTCTTGCATTCTTCTGCATTGTAGCTTCCTTTATCCCATGTAACTGTGACTTCTGTTTGTTCATTTTCTCCGTATGTCACTTTTACTTTTTCTGGTAATTTTAAATCTTCAAATGCAGTTCCCTGTTTCACAACAATATCTTTCAATGACTCTACTGCTGTGATATTTTTATCTTCTGTCTCGCCAGTCTTTTCAAACTTCGCAATCAAAGATACATTTCCTGTTACTTTAAATGTGTATTCTGCTTCTTCGGATACTTTTTCACCTGTTGGACGATACCATCCTTTAAATGCATATCCTTTGTCCGGTGTTGCTGTAACTTTCACAGATTCTCCTGCTGCAACATCTTTTCCACCGCTTACTGTTCCACCTTTTTCAGCTTCTACATATACTGTATAAGCCATATCTGCTATGTCTTTATTTGCAATGTTGAACTCAGATACAGTTACCCATCCATCATTAGACTGTTTTGCGACAAACTTGAATCCATATACCATCTGTTTTTCAAATGTAAATGCTTTCTCTGATTTGTCAGCCGCAAATGTTTTGTCTTTTACGACTTCTTTCCACTGACCATCTTTTTCATTCTGAATGTAAAGTGTTGCTTTTGTCACAAGACCACTGTTTGTATCTTGACGTGGTGTAAATAATACTTGATTAATTTCATATCCTTTGTCAAATTTGACTTCTGCCCAGATACTTCCATCTGCACCTTTACCTGTTCCGGCTGCTGTTGATGTCGGAACTTTATCTTTTGTAGTCTGAGACCAGTCAGAGTGCCAGTGAGTGCCTGCATTGCTGTCAAATGCCATACCAATGACACCTTCTTTTTCGCCTCCATGTGCTGTTGGTGTCTCTGATTCCGCCTTACCTGACCAACTATTTTTGTTGTAAATATCTACTTCTGGTTCTTTTTCTGTGACAACAACATTGTCAATCACTGCTGAAACAGCATTTGTCTTTGAACCAATTCTTTCTAGTGGAAGTGCAAATGTAGCATTTGCGATATTATCTTTTTTCACCATATCGTTATGGATGAATTTTCCTTTTGCGTCTGCAACAAACTTACCGTTTACATATAAACTAGTTTTCTGCTGCTCAACTGCAATTGTAATATTAACACTCTTTCCTACCGGAAGTTCATAGTCAAAATAGTAATTATACAATTCTCTTGTAAATCCTAATTTTCCATCTTCCATAATACGAATATCATGTGTTCCGTATGGAGCATCTGCTTCGAATAAAATATCACCTGGTTTTGCTGGTTTCTCCAATTTAATATCAAATGATACTTCATTTCCATTTCCAAGTACATCAATCGGAGATGTCACATAACTTTCTCCAGTTTTCAATACGAGCGCTTTATCTTTGATTTCTGTATTTTTTCCTTCTTTCAAATCACGTTTATTATCAGAAGTATCTTTTAAACCATCCTCGAAATCATAGCTCTGATAATTTTCACCCTTTTTCTCTTCTTGATAATATGGGTTTGTATTCGGTCCTGTTCCTTTGTCTGCAGCTAATTTTGCAAGGGCATCTGCACTTCCTTTTTCTTTCCCTGTTGCTGCCCAAGTCTTTTCTGCATAGAATGGCATTGCATCAAAGAAACGCCAGTATAAGTCAGATTCACTTAATCCAGAAGCATGCTTATCAATGTTATCATTCCAAAGTGCAAATGCAGCACCAAGCATCTGATCATCACCAGCCGGAACATATTTATATCCAGATTTTGTTTTTACTCTGTTCACTTCAAACTCATTAAAAATACGATTTACATTCAATAAATCTCCGTAAGCGTTCGCTCTTGTCTTATTTCCATTTGGAACCATATAGCCAAAATCATCAATTGTATTGATCAGATCATATCCCATGTTATACATTTCAATTCCATCTGCCCAATCTGAAGACCAAAGATTCATCTCTACATCTTCAATCGCATCCTTTGTAATCTCTGTTACCGGATTGTCTTTAATCCATGTAAATCCTCCCCACATACGAACTGTATTAGTTTCTTTTACATGCGGAACTAAATCATTTACAAATCCACGGTATGCTTTATAGTCTGCTAAAAATTCATCTGCACCAATATGTACGGTTGTCTCACTATCAAATGTTGGATTCTCTCCAGTTGTATAATCATCGAAAATCTCTTTGATTTTCTCTTTTGTCTCTGTTTTTGAAACATCAAGATGATCTACGAGCGGTCTATTGCTATTTAAAGATGAAACCTTATTTTTTACCATCAAGTCTGGCCATATTTTTGTAAATGATGTTGCATGTGCTGGCACATCAATTTCAGGGACAACTTTCATTCCGACTGCACGTTCTTCCTGAATAAATTGTTTGAAATCTTCTTTCGAAATCGAATAATCCTTCGCAGTCGGTGTCTCGCCCTTATCATTTGAAAGACCGGACTCTAAACGGAATGCCTCATATGCCTTAAACGCTTCATTTTCTTGAGCACCCTTTCCATAGTTCTCTAAGAAAATATAGTTATCTGACAAATGTGCCTGGAAGTCATTCATCTTATAGTAACGCATCGTTCTGGATACTTCTTTCATCATATCCAATGAAACTGCTTTACGTGCAACGTCAAACAAAAATCCACGAGTTTCAAATCTCGGGTAGTCACGCATCTGTCCTACTTTGAATTCTTTTCCATTTTCTTTGTTCATCTGAAGGATTGTCTGCATACCGTACATATTACCTGTTGTACTTACAGAAGCAACATTGATACGGTCCGTTTGAATATCCATTGTATATCCTTCTTCTCCAAGAAGAGCATCCGGTGCTTTCAATTCAAAGTTAAATGCGTTTGCCTCTGCTGCGCCTTTCTTTGCAGTCAATTTAATTCCTGTAAAGTCCTCATAATCTTTTACAAACTCATCCACAACTTCTTTTAATTTGTCATCTGTATAAGTAACTTTTTTCAAGCTAGCTACAGATACTTTTTCTGTAGATTCTGAATACCATTCCTGAATTTCCGGAATTACAGATGGTTTTGTATTCTTGTTTTCTTCCTGAGTTTTTGTTCCTTTTACAACAAACTCTAAATCTCCTGTATTTTTAATCTTTCCTGTAGCTGTCTCTTTTACATTAAAGGAAAGTTTTACAGTCTTATCCGTCAATGGATGTACAACCGGAAGCACACCGTCTTTGTTAACACTTCCGATAAGTTGTTCAAAGTCAGCACCGTTTGATTCAATTGTAAATCCTGCCGGAGCTTTTGGTAATGCCAATGTTGTCACATCTTTTTCAATTGTCTGTCCTTTAATAGAAGCAACTACATTGTCTAATGTAGGATTTTCCGGCATTTCTGACTGTTTGTTGGAATATGCCGCAATCTCTGAAATACTGATATTGTTATATCCATTTGTTCCTTGAATTTCAATTGCAACTTCAAAATTCTTTAATGTAAATTCAGACATATAAACCGGCTTATCAAAAACATGTTTTAAATCTGCCTCATATCCTGTCTTACCATTTGCTTTTTTATTGCTAATATGAACAGTCTTTGTCGCTCCGTTTTGATCTTTATACTCTAAATCAAATGCTTTAATATTAGACGGACTTGGCTCTACATCACGTGTAAACAACGTAAAATCAAGTTCTTCTACTTTTGTTACTTTTGGAAATTTTGTTTTAAGCCACTGATTTTTATATGTGTGTTCCTGACAAGCCCAACGGTCTTGACGTCCTGTCTTTCCATCTTTTACCTTATCCGCTGATAAGCTTGCAGCCTCAATTGTAGATGCAGTAACTTCTACTCCTGCACCTTGCATATGGTTCGTATTTTCTGCTGCCTCAACATCTTGCTCTTCCCCATATACTTCAATTTCATTGATTCCTACATTCTTCCAATTGATTGTTCCTTGATTCGCTGAAAGTATAGTTACTTTTACTTTTGTAGCTTTGTGCGCTTTATCTAACTGAATAACTTCTTTTTGTTTTGCCTTCGTTTCTTTTTTGAAAACTTCTGCATACTTGCCATTCTCTTCTAATTCCACTTTATAGCTCAAAATATTTTGTGTTTCATCTGTTCTCTCAAAATTAATATTAATCTGGCGAACCGTTTGCTCTCCACCGAGATCAATCTCAATCCACTCATTGTCAGCCTTATTTTGTGCTGTTCCCCATCGAGTTGCCATATCTCCATCGACTGCTTTTGCCGGTGAAGTATCTACTTGATCACTCACTTCATAACTACTTGCTGTCACCTTACACCCTTCTGCAAGATTCAATTTCTCTGCTGCCTGCACCGGTCCCATATCAACCAAAGCGATATTTGCAATCATAACAGATGCCAGCAATCCACTTACAACTTGTCTCTTTTTCATTTTCCTCCTTGCCCCTTTCCATCTAACTTATAAAAATTGAGAAAAAAGACCAAAGTATCCCTCCATTCTTCAAAGTCTACTCTGGTCTTGCCTAATTCAATAGTTACAATCCTGTTTGTTCGTCTCAATTAATTCTATTATAA
>ENA-OZGU01001773-OZGU01001773.1-human-gut-metagenome-genome-assembly--contig:-NODE-1773-length-11440-cov-5.590865_pt1 | contig 11440 bp, 9 predicted proteins | sample MGYA00244662_ERZ653670 | MGnify/ENA primary metagenome ERZ653670 (study PRJEB26926, sample SAMN06165224) | human gut metagenome | biome: ENVO:00009003; feature: ENVO:2100002; material: ENVO:00002003...
CTTTTTGGCTCAGATCATGCCATTTCTCTTGAAATAAACCTGCATGACTTTCCGCTCCGCACCACGTTTTACCTTTGTGATGAGCTGGTCACGGTCGCAGATGGGCGCTGTCATGATGCAGTACAGACCGCCTCTGTGGCCGCACCACATATCTGTAAAGACCTGATCGCCTACCATAGCTGCTTCCTGAGGCACCAGACCCAGTCGTTTCAAGGCCTGCTTCATTTTTCTTGGATTAGGCTTGCCTGCTTTGTGGATGGCAAGGGCTTTCAGGGGCTTATTGAAGCGATGCACCCGTTCTTTGTTGTTGTTGGACAGGATGCACAGACGGAAACCCATTTCCTGCAGCTGGGCAAAAAAGTCAATGAGTTTTTCGTCGGGATCTGCCACATCAAAGGGCGCCACCGTGTTGTCAATGTCAAATACTAGTCCCCGTATGCCCATTTCCTTCAGCTCCGCCAAAGGCAGGTCATAAATGGACTGAATGTACAAATCAGGGAAAAAACGTTCCAGTATCATATTGCCTCCTTATATCCTCTCGTCCAGTTCCATACGCAGCAAAGCGTTTTCCTCCACCGTTCCCAGCTGCTCCCCGCTGAGATAACGGATCATGGCTTCGTCGGCATTTCCCGTCACGCCGTAAATCAGTTCAATGCGCTTGGTGCGGAGCAGGGTTCTGCCTGCCGAACGGATATTGGCGCAGAGCACCACATTGATGTCCTGTTCTGTGAGAAACTCCGCAATGGTTTTGTCCCTCAAGGGCACCACTTCTTTTGCCTTCACCAGTTCGATTTCCACTTCATAGACTGTAAATTCTTTCGTTTCGCTGTACCGGAGAAAAATCTCCCCGTCCTTTGTGGGAATGGCAACCCGCATGGCCCACACCTTCCTTTCTTTGTCCTATTGTATCCATCCTTTGGGGGCGTGTCAAATTTTCCCGTAATTTTTTTTGCGTATTTCTCCAAAAAAGGGTAAAATAGGAACGAATACAGAAGGTTACATCGAAAGGAGATTGAAATATGGACCCTAGAATTGAACAATTGGCTTATAATCTGGTGCATAATTCCTGCCGCCTCCAGAAAGGCGAAAAGGTCATGATCCATCAAAACGGCATCCATCCAGCACCTCTGGTAAAAGCCATCATCAAAGAAGTATACAAAATCGGCGCGACACCCTTTTTGCAGCTCATGACAAACTCTCTGGAACGTGAACTGCTGCTGGGTGCCACAAAAGAACAGATGGAACTCATGGCAAAGGCAGACAGCCTGCTCATGAACGAAATGGACGCTTTCATCGGCGTTCGTGGTGAGGACAACATCACCGAACAGGCAGACGTACCCAACGAAAAACAGAGCATTTACGAAAAATATTACTCCGCTCCTGTACACCATGAAATCCGCGTGCCCCATACAAAATGGGTGGTACTGCGTTACCCCACCAACGGCATGGCACAGTCCGCACATACCAGTCTGGAAGACTTTGAAGATTTCTACTTCAATGTATGCAATCTGGACTACGGCAAAATGTCCAAAGCCATGGACAGCATCGTTGACCTGATGAACCGCACAGACAAAGTCCGTCTGGTGGCAAAAGGCACCGACCTGACATTCTCCATCAAGGACATTCCCGCAGTGAAATGCGCCGGCACCTGCAACATTCCCGACGGGGAAATCTACACCGCCCCCGTTCGCGACTCCATCAACGGCGTCATCACTTACAACACCCCTTCCGAATACAACAGCTTTACATTTGAAAATGTAAAACTCACATTCAAAGACGGGAAGATCATCGACTGCGACGGCAACGACAAAGAACGTCTGGAACACATCTTCAACACCGACGAAGGCGCAAGATATGTGGGTGAATTTGCCATCGGCGTAAACCCTTATATCACAAAACCCATGAACAACATCCTGTTCGATGAAAAGATTTCCGGCAGTATCCACTTCACTCCCGGCAACTGCTATGACGATGCACCCAACGGCAATAAATCCGCCATCCACTGGGATCTGGTGCTCATCATGACACCGGAATACGGCGGCGGTGAAATCTGGTTCGACGATGTGCTCATCCGCAAAGACGGACGTTTCGTTCTGCCTGAACTGGAATGCCTGAATCCTGAAAATCTTATGTGATTTTGTTTCGGCAGGAAACATAATATAATAGTAGAAACAGCCTTTCTCAAACAGAGAAAGGTTGTTTTTTTCGCATATTTTTAAAGAAAAATAGAAAAATTGGGGGCAAATTCTGCCCCTTCTACTCTTTTTCCAGACAAAATCCCCCATATTGTCGTTTCGACTCTCCCAGTCCGCACCGGACTGGCGAAAAGGTTTCCAAGTTTTGGGTACTTTTGCGCCAAAAGTACCTCTCCGAAGGACACTAGCCCTTAGATATCCGTTTTCTGTACCTTTCGCTTCTCTCGAAACAGTTCCTCCGTTGCTGCCAGAAGTTCCGTCTGTATCTCCTCCACCATCTCCGCCATATGGGATACCGTCACTACATAAGGCGTTTTCCATGGGTCACAGCCTGCTGTCATGGCATCCAGCAAAAGGGAAAGAATACTTCTGTTGGGACTGCTTCATAAGAAAACAAAGATAACCGGAATCCTTAAAATACAAAGGATTTCAGCCATTGTATTTTTATCAGGACTGTTTTCTTCTGAAGCCAGTCGTCGCAGTTCCCGTTAAAAGATCAAGAAAAGAAAACATAATGTTCTCTTAACGGGAACTAGCTGACTAAGTCTGTTTTCTGGTATAAATCCTGCAATACATCCAATGGTTTTTCCATGATTTTCTCCCTCCTTTTGCCCATGGTATCACACCTTCTCCCCCTTCATGGGAAAATGCTACAATCCAGTAGCATAATTTTTTTCCACAAAAACCATTTATTTCTCCTTTTGCCTGTATATCCGTTGACAGAAAAGCCCAAAATATAGTAAAATGCAAGGGACAACAGCAATGAAAAGGAGAGTAGGCGGCACACAATGCCACAGAGAGCCCCGGCAAGCTGAAAAGGGGCGCAGGAATGACGCTGAACATGGCCTTGGAGCTTCGCACCGACTGCTTTTTGCATAGGCTGCGACGGGTTGCGCCCGTTACTGCGTGAGGGTATTTATTGTACCTGCTGAGGTCTTTTTTGTGAAAAAAAGATAAACTAAGGTGGTAACACGGTCACTTCCGTCCTTTGCAGAAAGGGCGGTTTTTTTATTGTGTGCCATCTTCCATTTTTGTAGAAAACCATTGAAAAGGAGAGATATTTGTGGCAAAAGAAAAATTTTATATCACCACACCCATTTACTACCCCAGTGATAAGCTGCATATCGGTCATTCCTACTGTACCGTTGCAACAGACACCATGGCACGTTACAAAAGACTGCGTGGTTACGATGTTATGTTCCTGACAGGTACTGACGAACACGGTCAGAAAATCGAACGTATCGCCAACGGTCAGGGCATGACACCCAAGGAATACACCGACAAAATCGTCAAAGGCATCAAGGAACTGTGGAGCACACTCTGCATCTCCTATGATAAATTTATCCGTACCACAGACGATTACCATGTAAAAACCGTTCAGAAAATCTTCAAACAGCTCTACGATCAGGGCGACATCTACAAAAGCTCCTATGAAGGCTGGTACTGCACACCTTGCGAATCCTTCTTCACAGAACATCAGCTGGTAGACGGCAAATGCCCCGACTGCGGTCGTGACGTGGAACTCTTGAAAGAAGAAAGCTATTTCTTCCGTCTTTCCAAATATCAGGACAGAATCATCAAATACATGGAAGAAAACCCTGAATTCCTGCAGCCCAACACTCGCCAGAACGAAATGATCAACAACTTCCTCAAGCCCGGTCTGGAAGATCTGGCTGTTTCCCGTACCTCCTTCAAATGGGGCGTACCTGTTGAATTTGACCCCGGCCATATCGTATACGTTTGGGTAGACGCCCTGTCCAACTATATCACTGCTCTGGGTTATGGCACAGAAGACGACAGCCTGTTTAAGAAATTCTGGCCTGCTGACGTACACGTTGTAGGTAAGGAAATCGTACGTTTCCACGCTATTATCTGGCCTGCAATGCTGATGGCTCTGAACCTGCCTCTGCCCAAACAGATCTTTGGTCACGGCTGGCTGGTTATCAACGGCGGCAAAATGTCCAAATCCGTTGGTAACGTTGTAGACCCTAACGTACTGGTTGACAAATACGGCGTAGACGCCATCCGTTACTTCCTGCTGCGCGAAATCGCATTCGGTCAGGACGGCAACTTCAACAACGAAGCACTGATCCAGCGTATCAACTCCGACCTAGCAAACGACCTGGGCAACCTGGTTTCCAGAACCGTTGGTATGATCGACAAATATTTCGGCGGCACACTGCCCGCAGAACGCACTGCAACTGCTTTTGACGAAGACCTGAAAGCCGTTGCTCTGTCCACCACAGAAAAAGTAGAAAACGCTATGGAAAAAATGTTCTTCAGCGACGCTCTGGTGGAAATCTGGAATCTGGTTCGCCGTACAAACAAATATATCGACGAAACACAGCCCTGGATTCTGTGCAAGGACGAAGACAAGAAAGCGGAACTGGCAAACGCTCTGTACAACGTTGCAGAAAGCATCCGTATCATCTCCATCCTGATTCAGCCTTTCATGCCCAATACACCCGAAAAAATCTGGGCACAGTACAACATCACAGAAGGCGACGCAACTGCTTGGGACAGCACAAAGACTTGGGGCGTACTGCCTGCTGAACTGAACGTACAGAAAGGCGAAACACTGTTCCCCAGAATCGACATGAAGAAAGAACTGGCAGAACTGGAAGCAGCCATCAAAGCTTCTCAGGCAACATCTGTTGCAAACCAGCAGAAAAAAGAAGAAAAGAAAGCAGAAGCGGAAAGCGAATACCCCGCGGAAATCACCATCGACGATTTCTGCAAAGTACAGCTGAAAGTAGGCGAAGTGCTGGAAAGCAAAGAAGTGGAAGGCTCCAAAAAACTGCTGCGCAACATGGTAAAACTTGGTGACGAAGAAAGAGTCATCTTCTCCGGCATCAAAGACGCTTATGCCCCCGGCGAACTGGTAGGCAAACGCGTTGTGGTTGCTTATAACCTGAAACCCAGAAAAATGATGGGTGAAATGTCTTACGGAATGATTCTGTGTGCCGAAGACGGAGACGGCAAACTGAGCGTTCTGACAACAGACGACAAAGACTTTGCAAGCGGGAGCAGCATTAGCTGATGTATTTCGAATCTCACGCACATTATGACGATAAACGCTTTCGTGAAGACAGGGAGAAGCTGTTACAGCTTCTCCCCTCTTGCGGTATTGACCATGTAGTCAACATCGGCTGCGACCTGAAAAGCTCCAAAGAGAGCATTCGTCTTGCTGAAAAATATGACTACATTTACGCTTCCGTCGGCGTACACCCTCACGAAGTAGGCGAAATGACCTCCCAGACCATTGAAGACCTCCGCCGTCTTGCGGCTCATGAAAAGGTAGTTGCCATCGGCGAAATCGGTCTGGATTATTACTATGATTTCCACCCCAGAGAACTGCAGCAGTTCTGGTTCCGCCAGCAGTTACGCCTTGCGGAATCTGTTAACAAACCTGTAATAATTCACTCCAGAGACGCTTCTCAGGAGACCTTTGACATCATCAAAAGCAACCCTGTTCGTCGGGGTGTCATCCACTGTTACTCCGGTGCATGGCAAATGGCGAAAGACTATGTAGATATGGGCTTTTTCATCGGTGTTGGGGGGGTAGTGACCTTCTCAAACGCCAAAAAACTGGTGGAAGTGGTGGATAAAATCCCCATTGAAAAAATTCTCATCGAAACAGACAGCCCTTATCTGGCACCTAACCCCAACCGCGGCAAACGTAACGACTCCAGAAATTTACAATTTGTTGTCGAAAAGATTGCGGAAATTAAGAAATTGTCACCGGAAGATGTCGCAAAAATTACGTTTGATAACGCAAAATTGCTCTTTTTTTAAAAAAGGGTTGCATAAATGTTACAAATATGTTAATATAAGCAACGTAATAAAAATGAAGGTATATCGTTATGGTATATCTTCATTTTTTGCAGTTGTGAATTAAACGAAATTTATAGATAGAAGTGACGACTTCCATCCCTTACGACTGCGATACCGAATGACCCCAAAGGGGCTTCGGGGAAGGCATAAAATCTAATGTCTATCATCGAATACGAGAGGAACGCCAGGCGGCCTTGGAGAAAAGACGCAGAATTTTTTCCGAACCGTCAACCCAAATCCTTTTCGGCTCCCACTCATTTTTACCCACAAAAAAGAGTGGTACAGAAAAAAGGAACCAACGTTCAAGGAGGAAAACAATGAAAAAACATCTTAGAGTATTTGCTATCGTGGTATCTATTTTAGCAATCGGCTGCGGCACAGCGTCCGCTTATGACAAAAACACACAGTCCGTATTACTGGATATGGACGGTGTACCCCGCATGGTGACAACAGATAAGACGACGGTCGGCGAACTGATGGACGACCTTGCGGAAAACGTGGAAACAGAATACATCGTAACAAACGCAGAAGAAAGCGATGTACTGGAAGACAATATGGAACTGACTCTCACATCCGTGACTGAAAAAACCGTTTCCACAACAAAAACAGTGCCCTACGAAACCGTAGAACGCACAAACAACAATCTGAAAAGCGGTGAATCCCGCGTGGTACAGGAAGGTGTCAACGGCACCGCAACTGTTATCAACAAAGAAATCTATCACGGCACAGAACTGGTAGAAACCGTTTTCGTAGAAGAAAAGGTTGTTACCGAACCCGTAGATAAAATCGTGGAAGTAGGCCCCGAAAATGTCATCAATGGTTACACCTACTCCAAAGCAATCAATGTAAAAGCAACAGCCTACACACCTTATGACGCAGGCTGCACCGGCGTTACAGCCACCGGTATGAAAGCCGGCAGAGGCGTAGTAGCCGTTGACCCTAAAGTAATCCCTCTGGGCTCCAAAGTATACGTGCCCGGTTACGGCGTAGCCATTGCCGCAGACACTGGCGGCGCCATCAAAGGCGGCAGACTGGATGTATGTGTGGACAGCGTTTCCGAAGCATACAGCTGGGGTGTTAGAAACGTAACCGTATACGTTCTGGAATAAGACCCGTTGAAATAGAATACAAAACATCATATACCACAAAAAATAGCAACAGCGTCCGAGAGATCGGGCGCTTTTCTTTTTGTCTTTCTCCTTCCCTCTAAAATCCCCTTCCCCAAGAAAAACAGCCCCATTTTCCACAAAAATCCCTTTCTCCACAGACTTTTGTATCTTGTATACATCTATTTCCCATTATAAGCCCCTCTCAGGCGTTTTTATCCCCCTCCATGAAACTTTCCCCACGAAAAAGCCAAAGACCTCTGAGAACCCCCTTTTTGGCGTTTTGCGAGCAAGGTATCTTTCTCAGGCTTTTTTACATAAAAAAGGAGCATGGGGTTAGGGGCTTCTTCATAAGAAAACAAAGAACGCTGGAATCAAAAGATTCCAGCGTTCTTATTTTTACTGAGATTTATCTGGCATGTTTTCTTCTGAAAACAGCCGTCGCAATTCCCCTTAAGAAATCAAGAAAAAAACAACTATGTTTTCTTAAGGGAAATCTGCTTTCCCATGTTCCTTTTCGATTTTCTTATTTTGTACTATCTACGGTGATGGTCTTTGTAGCATCATCCCAGCCTACGGTAATGTCCATCAAACTGCACAGGTCACGCAGTTTGAAATATGTGCTGCCGTTGATGGTGTAAGCAGGCATTGCGTATTCCATCCATCCTCTGTATACAGGTGCAGCGGAAGGCAGTGCCTGTTTTGCGGTGCCATCCCCTGCTGCCAGTTCGCCGCCTACTGCCACGTAAGCTGTTCCACCCTGCAAACTGATCGCTTTGGCGTTTGCATCCCAAGTCACATTAAAGCTCTTCGCTGTGCCGTTGACAGCTGCCGCTACGTCGCGGAGTTTGAAATATGTATTGCCGCCGATGGTGTAAGCGTCAAAAGCCATTTCCTTGCCATTTACCAGCACTTTCGCAGCACTGGGCACAGCTGTGGTATACTGGGGTTTTGTCAGGCTTGCTGCTGTCTGTCCATTGCCTTCCACCACCAGATATACTTCCGCGCCGCCTGCAATGGCAGGATACATGCCAAGGGCACGATAAATGCCGGGTTCTTTGATGGTATAAGTGGTGCCAACTTTTACAACAGCCTCTCCTTCGCTTTCAAAATAGAGAGCATCCCAGCTTTCCTGTGTGTAACCATCAGGAAGCATGACCCCCTGGGCTGCCAGTGCGTTTCCGGCACTGAGATACTTTGTCACTTCAAAAGTCTGAAGCTCGTCCACAGCAGCCACTTTCGCAGGCGCCTGACACACATAAGCTTCCTTTCCAGCTACGGTAGTCTTACCTGTCACATTGGAAATGCTGAGCTGATATTGAACCGCTTCCCCTTCCCTTCTGTCATAGCCGTTCACCTGCACGGTTTCTGCGCCGAAAGCTGTCACAGGCAGTGTCATTGCCAATACCAAAGCCGCAGCCAGCCCCCTCATACTTCTTTTTTTCATAAATAACCCCTTCTAATACATAAACATTTTTTTGTATCTCAGCAGATACAACCACATTATAACAAGGAAAGTGTTCCTCCACAAGAACATTTCCCCCCTACAAAAAAACATCGGCAGGCCATTAGTGGCTTCTTCATAAGAAAACAAAAAAAGCCGAAATCCTTATGATATAGAGGATTCCAGCTTTTTTATTTTTATGAGATTTTATTTGATATGTTTTCTTCCAAAGACAGCCGTCGCATACCGATGTTTCTATCTTACAGTTCGATGATTTCCGCGTTTTCCACGGCTTCTTCCAGATATTTATCCAGGTCTGTCAGCTTCCGTTCAATACGTTCGATGACATTCAAACGAGGTTTGATCTGGGGGTGTTTTGCTACGAAAATGGTGCAGCAGTCTTCGTAAGGACGAATGGAAATGTCATAGGTGCCGATTTTGGTACCGATGTTGATGATTTCCTGTTTATCCATACCTGCCAGAGGACGCAGGACAGGCATGTTGCAGACCGCGTTGATGGCATAAATGCCCTGCATGGTCTGGCTGGCTACCTGACCTACGCTTTCGCCGGTAATCAGGCTCCATGCGCCGTCTTTTTCCGCGATTTTTTCCGCCGCACGCATCATCGCGCGTTTCAGGTGGATAGTCAGCTTATCATGAGGTACATTTTCCAACAAATACAGCTGCAAATCCGTGAAAGGTACCACATAAAGCTTGAATTCACCAGTAAAGTCCGCAATACGTTTTGCCAGGTCAATAACCTTCTGTTTTGCCCATTCACTTGTATACGGAGGGCTGTGGAAGTATACGCCTTCCACTTCCACACCACGTTTTGCCATCATCCATGTGGCAACGGGGCTGTCGATACCGCCGGAAAGCAGAGAAACGCCCTTGCCGGAACTGCCGTAGGGCAGACCGCCGTAAGTTTTGATGATTTTGGAATACATGTAAATGCGGTTGCGCACTTCGATGTTCAGCACAACGTCAGGTGTTTTCACATTTACAGTCATGTTGGGCATGTGATCGAGGATGTATTCCCCTACATCCGCCGCAATCTGCATAGATGCCACGCCAAAGCCCTTATTGGAACGACGAGCGTTTACCTTAAATGTCATGGGCTTATCGCCATAGAGCTCTTGCATGTGGCGCAGAGCTTCTTCTTTGATGGCATCCATGGACATTTCCTGCAGCCGGATACCGGGGCACAGTGCCACCAAACCGAAAATAGGCTCTACTCTGGGGATGACCAGGTCATAGTCCATTTCACCGCCGCGGTCTTCTACGATCAGACGACCGGGTTCTCTTACTACATAATAATTTCCCACAGGGTCCAGATTTCTGCGAATCGCCAGAATCAGACGATTGATGAAGATATACTGGTTATCGCCACGCATGGCAATTTCCCCGAATTTTACAAGCAATACTTTATCCGCCATACTTCCTCCTTATCTCTGTCGGTTGATTTTACGCAGGAAAGGTACGGTTTCTTCCAGCGCTTTCAGACAGGTCTGTGCTTCTTCCACGGTGTTGTACCGGCAGAAACTGAAACGTACCGCCCCTTCGATTTCTTCAAAAGGCATGCCCATGGCTGTCAGAACAGGGCTGCCGATTTTCTTTCTGCTGTCGCAGGCAGAACCTGCGGATACGAAAATACCCTTGCTTTCCAGACTGTGCAGCAATACTTCACTGCGCAGGCCTTTGAAAGTCACATTCAGCACATAAGGGCTGGCTTCTTCCAATCCATCCCCATTGACCTGTGTATCAGGCATTGCCAGAATGCCGTCCATAAGGGTTTTCTTTACTTCTTTCACATGTTCGATGCTTTCTTTCATAGAACGGAAGGCAACGTCTGCCGCTACCCCCAGACCAGCTACACCAGCGCCATTTTCTGTACCTGCGCGCTGGCCTTTCTGCTGACCGCCCCCCAGAATGAAGGGACGTACTTTCAGACCTTTGCGCATATAGAGCATCCCTACACCTTTGGGGCCATGGATTTTATGACCGCTCATGGTCAGCAGGTCGATTTTCATTTTCTGTACGTCAATGGGGTATTTGCCGAAAGCCTGTACAGCGTCCACATGGTACAGGGTATTGGGATTTTTTTCTTTGATGAGTTTCCCAATGGCTGCCGCATCCTGAATAACACCTGTTTCGTTGTTCACCAGAATGGTGCTGACCAAAATGGTGTCCGGACGAATGGCGTTTGCCAGTTCTTCCAGAGAGATATGTCCCTTTTCGTCTACACCCAGCCATGTGACTTCATAGCCTTTTTCTTCCAGATGTTTCATGGGATTTTTTACAGCAGGATGTTCAATGGCTGTGGTGATGAGGTGTTTGCCGTTTCTCGCATAGCCTTCCGCTGTGCCGTAGATGGCCCAGTTATCCCCTTCTGTGCCGCCGCTGGTGAAGAAGATTTCTTCTTCCTTGGCACGGATACCATTAGCAAGGATTTCCGCCGCTTTGCGGATTTCCTTTTCCACTTCCAGACCCATGACGCTGACGGAAGCAGGGTTCCCAAAGTTTTCACACAGCATATAGGTCATTTTTTCCGCCACTTCGGGCAGCGCTCTTGTGGTGGCGGCATTATCGAAATAAATCATTTCTGTTTCCTCCTTAGCCCAATTCATATAACAACAAGGCAACGGTGGTCATGCCCGCCGTTTCCGTCCGTAAGATTCGTTTGCCCAGTGTCACCGGCAGAATGCCTGCTTCCTGTGCCAACTGGATTTCCTCCGGCGCAAAACCGCCTTCGGGCCCAATGAAAACCCCTACGGTCTTACCGGAAAAGCCCTGCACAAACTGGCGGATGCCTCTTTCTTCCTCTTTTTCATAAGGACTGTCTCTTATACACATCTCCGAGC
>ENA-OZGU01001777-OZGU01001777.1-human-gut-metagenome-genome-assembly--contig:-NODE-1777-length-11425-cov-4.647493_pt1 | contig 11425 bp, 18 predicted proteins | sample MGYA00244662_ERZ653670 | MGnify/ENA primary metagenome ERZ653670 (study PRJEB26926, sample SAMN06165224) | human gut metagenome | biome: ENVO:00009003; feature: ENVO:2100002; material: ENVO:00002003...
TCGACTAGTCGTCGGCAGCGTCAGATGTGTATAAGAGACAGATTATATATTCCCCCGATGCGTCCGGCATTTTGTCTAGTAAGCACAAAGGCATAATGCACTGAATCATCTGAATTAATATTACCATTATTAATTCCGGAATACACAATAATATATAAAGAATTATCCTTTAACTCTTTGGTACGCTCAGTATTTGCTTGAACTATAATACATTCGGAACTCTTACTATTTAAGATAAAGCAATATGTTTTAATTCACCTTCTTCAAGTTTCACATAATAAACACAAGGGGTCGAATAACTTACTGCGATACCAACACCATTAGTTTTTTCGTTGAGCATATAAAATATATAAATGCAACTACCAGTTGCGGCGGCTCCAGGCGTATTGCTTATTGTGCGAAAAAAATGCAATTTGCTACTAGGCAACGTTAAAACATATTCCTTCACATCCGTTCTTATAACGGGGGAATTTGTTGTAATTTTATTACTATTTTATAACTCATGTACAGACAAAGCAATCCAGGAATTTTTAGATGTAACAGAACATGATTCGGTCTCTATCAATATGACTATAGACTCTGTTTCTTGAGTAAGCCACAGAGTCATCCCTTCTGTATCTTCTTTTTGCCTAGAACACACAATGCAGGCACGAATGCTTTTTATTGTGTCTTGGTCTATGTATTTAAAAAGAAGCATATAAGAATGCCCCATTTTGATTGGAAAGGTCATTGTTATTGACGGCTTTAATGTGAATATTCCTTCATACTTGCCATTACTATTTTGTAACAGAAATTTTCTCCCAATTGCTCCAGGGTCCACTATTTATTTTTCTAGAAATAAAAGCTTCATTTGTGGCTGTTCCAAAGGCAATAGCGATATACCATGTGTTGGAATCTTTGTTATGAGGTAGATATAATATTATTCCGTATTCACTTGGAGCATTTGCCGTTTGAGTTACATAAGTTGCGATAGAGATTCCCGTTTGTAGCGTATCTTGAAATGCATCGGTCAATCGAGTAGGGAAAGTCTTACTATTTAATCAATACTGCATTGACCTCATATTTGCTGGAAATAGCTTTTGTACTGGTTATGGTAAGAATTTTTTTGTTTTGCTCATTTTTAATAGTGTTGCTACCAGAGAAGACTACCTGCTTTACATCCCATGTTGAGCCATAGTTGATAATTGAAGAAAAATAAATTTCTCCACCGAAACGACCAGCGATAATAATCACACCTCGTTCAGCATCGGCAATATCAATTGATATTGTGGCAATGGTGTCCTGCAAGCTCACAGACACAGGAAGACGTATCATGAATGGCTTACTATTTTATTCGGAAAGTGGCGATACTTTTAACCCAAGTCTTCTTGAATAAAGAATAGTTACAGGAATATATGCGTTAACAGTAATAGTACAGCTTTCGTTATTTTCCGATGTTGTAAATGCATCACCATTTGAGGAATTTGTTTTGTAAAATTTAATCGTTGTATCGGTTGGCACAACAGATATATTTTCAAATATTCCTCCTGATATTTTAGTGATTGTTCCAGTAGTTTTTTGGGTCGAGATAGAATAAGTAGTTTTCCTTCCAGTGTCAGGAATATAAAGTAAAGCCACATCAACTGGTAGTGCCTTACTATTTGATTTAGAGTTTTTTAATGCAAACTCTAACCCACCAGGTGCCTGCTGTAATTTTTAGTATATTGTTTTCCAGAGATATATCTTCTTCGCTGGAAGTTGCAGTAGTATATATTCCGCCTGTTTTTTCGTCCGCTTGACGAGAAACAATTACTGCACAGTTAACGCTACCATCGTTGATATTACCATTACCGAGCTCATAATATACCAACATATAAATCGAATGATCTTCGAGTGAAACCGTATATTCCTTACCCGCTCCAATTGTAGTTTCGATGGTTTTGCCCTTACTATTTAATTCATTAAGAGCCGCCAATAACGTCTTCGTTCCTTGGTCTAAATTAAAGGTCTGTGTAGCTAAGTTTGACAAAATCTGTTTTGTCAGGTTTTCAAGGGTAATAATTCCTCCCTCGTTCGTATCTGGGTCTAAAAAAATGAGTTTTTTCCCTGTTGGGATTGTTGTTGTTTCTGCAAGTGCGTTTGCGTTTACTCCGTCCTGTGGTAATGACATAATATTTTCCTCCTATTCTTTAGCAAAGCATATTGCTTTTTTACCCAAGATGAGTGCTTTGCCGTTTAATATCAATATTAGTTGTTCATATGTTGTAAAGCGTCCAACTACCGTTCCACCGAACATATAGTCTTCATTATTTACCGTTATCTCGTATCCATATCCTAAGAATTCCTGGCCGGATTCTGCTTTCTTTCGCCAGGAGTAATTTTTCTCCGGATATTCTCTTGTGATATCTTTGCCTGCTTTATACAGCACTGCTGAGATTGTAGTGGTCTCATCTCCGTTATCAGTACACTGTGTGTTGTATATCAGTGTTTTATCGGATATTTCTTTAACTTCACTTGTTGTCTCACCTAAAGTTGCCCGGATGCCTTCGAGTCCTGTTTCGATACTTGTCATTTTCTGACTTGCATTTGAAGCTTCATTTTTTGCCGATTGTACGTCTTCACTCATTTGAGTGTAAACTTGATTCAATGTCTGATTCTTTTCATCAAACCAGATTCGGCTGCTGTTGATCGTCTGAACACTGTTATTGATTGTTGTAAAGAGGCTGTCGATGTCTAACTTATTTGCTGAGATTGCTGCATCATCACTGACCATCTTATTTACAATAAGTCCATCTGCAATAGCCCCCTCTTTGATGCCTGTAGAATCAAGTAAGATACCTTTTCCCGTCTTGTCGAAAAGAGCAAAAGTAAAATCTCCATTTGCATCCCGTCCAGCTTGCATTCTTATTATTCCGTCTGCATCTTTCCACTGTTGCGTTGCGCCTTGAATCAGGATGCCGCCATCATCTGATAAGATTCTAAATTTATTTGTGCTGATATCTCCAGCCAGTAAGTCTGAAATAGAAACCGTCTGCATAACTGCTGTCCGGATTAAAGCTGAGTCAATCATAGCGTTTTCAGATGTCAGATGAATGTTTTGTAAATCTCCTACTCCGGCATTACCCATGAGTACGTTTTTTAAATTTGCATATTCACCTTCCAGGATTCCTACTTTCTCGTAATCGACATCTAAATTTGTAATCTTTGCATCAATCGCTGTGAATTTATCTGCTGTAAGGTTCTTGAAATTACCGAGTTCTCCGTTGATTTCTTGCACGTTTTCTTTTACAACGTCTAAATTTTTGATTGTTGCGTATGTTATTTTTGCAGTATCTACATCAAGTTTATTAATCATTGCAATATCAATCATAACAAGCTGCGCATAATACCGCTCCATTTCTTTAGTCTGAGGTCCTTTATAACTGTCGTTTGTCTCATCTTCCGACAATCCGGCCGCCTCGATAGAATACGTTAATCCTCCATCATATTCCCACTCTAACTTCATCACAGGAACTTTGTAAGACTCCCCACTTAAATCCTCCACTGTGATAATGTCCCACACATCAATGCGTGGGTCACCAAGCAATTTTAAGCTGCCTGGCATATAACTAAAGCCCTTCAACTTTTGAAATACGTTATCAAGCACACTCTGCGTCATAAAAGGATTCGAGAAACTTATCGTTCTTGCTCCGGATCCGGACGAAATAGAAATACTATTCCCGTCTTTGTCCTGACCTGTGTAGCAGGTTAGTTTGTCTACTGTGAATAGATAATCATTATGCTCAAAGTTGTCCCAGTAACGTCCTGTATCTACTGTATACTTACTATCTTCATAAGTATGTATTTCAATTTGCCCTTGCCTATTACATACAGCAAAGCTGGCATACATCTGAGCAACATAAGACAGAACCTCTCTGCAGCTATAACCTTTTGGAACCGACATCGAAATTGAAGAAAGCCCCGATGTTACTACCAGGACTTTTGTTATTTCTTCAATCTTTTTTAATACTGATATTGTATCTGTTGTTGTTCCGTCCATCGAGAAAGGACGTTCCGTTTGCATCATACGGTCATATGCAGTGAATTCTATCTGTCCCTCATTTTTAGAAGATTTTCCGGCAGTAAAATAGCCGATTGGAATATATTCTTCTACGGAATCTATGTCCATGCCAATCTGCAGCAAGAACTCTTTTCCTTCAATTGCGCCGGCGCAACTCATTGTAACCGTGACATATTGAGAGACCGTAGAACCGAGTGAAAAATCGTCCTCCCCTTCGGAGCCGCCGGTGAACTTTACATTCTTTATGTTCTCGATTGATACATCATCACAAGTAACCAGGCATTTAAACGTTCGAGAATCCTGCTGTATCAAGTTGTCAAAATCTTTCGTAGACTGATACACAGGACCACCTCCTACTTAATCATAATGCAAAGTGTATCTAAATCTGCAAGCGTCAGAGCATCGTAACGGGAATCATCGCACTTTTCAATGTCTTTTTCGGAGATTGCATGAAGATTTACCTCGGTATCAATATCGAGAAGTTCTTCGAGGTCCTTGTTAAATGCCTGTTTGTCTTTAAATACATAGTAGTCATCTCGGATAACTGGTTCTCCTTTATCATCTTTTTCAGCGTATTCTTTAATGATTTTCTCACGGGCTACATTATATGCCTCTGCTGCTTCTGTGAGAGCAATAATATTACGGTTGATTGCATATCCAATCTTAATTGGAAGTTTCTTTTCTTTTAATGCTGCACATCCGTTAATAAAGCTAACGATATCTCTATTCTTCAACTTCATTTGTAGTTCCTCCATCTTCAATCTGATAAAGCATTTCGTCAAATGCTGCCATGTCCTTACGGCATTCTGCTTTGTTCGCCTCATATAAGGCTTTATCCTGGATATTCTTGCTACAATTGCTTTTACCGCTTTCTGGAATCTGTGCAGTCATGTAAACTGCTGTTTCTCCATTGACTACAGAGCTGTAACTCAATGTTGTTGATCTTGTTCCTTTTAACATTATGTCCTCCTTATTTTTGTACAATATCTACGGATGCTGACTTGTAATAATATTTTCCATCGCCGACATAACCTAAATGTTCTTTAGATAACGTGCCTCGATATACATTAATTGTCAATTCCGCTCCATCGTCTCTAAAAGAAAAAGGGAAGAAACCGGCAACCAGAACTTTTTTAATTGTTGCAAGTTCCGATTCTTCAAGTACTCCCCATTTTATTGATATATTCTTTTTTTGTGCTACCACATCGCCTATCATATTGCCCGATGCAGCACGTCCAGTATGGCTTGACCATATAATCTCATCATTTGATGTTATTTCTACCGGTGCAGGAAGTACCGTGCTTCCAGACCATAAAATCTTTTTTGCCATGATACCCCCTAATAAACTAACTCTGATTTGCCTCTTGCTTTTGTATTCTGATTCGTCTTTTGAATAAAATATTTTCTTAATGCTTCTGGATCAATTCCTACTATTGGCAGCTCTTCTAACAGTTCAATGATTTTCATCAACAGGGCAATAGTCTGACTATTATCTCCTGTTGCTTCCCTTACCGCCTGCTTTAATTTATCCTCTGGTGCAACAAACTCGCCTTGGTGCATATTGTCACCAATCATGGCTAATTGGGGTGTGTTTGGCTTTACATACGCGCCCTGTGCCAAGGCAGGGACATAAGACATCTTTGGAATGCTAAATCCATTAAAGCCCCACGAACTTCCTCCGAATTCCGGAACCCAATCTGGAATATCAATTGTAAACTTAATACTGTTAATCTTTGTAATTAAAGAGTTAATTGTCCTTATTACCGAATTGAACGCTGAGATTATCGCATTAAGTGGTTTTTTCGCTAACGAACCAAGTGCATTGAATACATTTGAGAAAGTATCTCTAGTATCTTTCCAGGCTTTTTTCCACTTACTTAAGAATTTCTCATTCATAAAACGGAGAATTTCATTAAAGTAGCCTTTTCCATCTCTGAAAACATTTTTATGTTTGTCCCTAAATCCTTCGGCTGTAGATTTTAGTCCTTTAAAAGCTGATGTCCAAGCGGAAGCAAATTTCGAACCGAGCCAATTAGAAAATTGAGAGAAATTTTCTTTTATAGACTGCCATTTTTCCTTTGCATTAGAAGCCAATGTTTTCATTGATGAAACTGTTTTTTCTCTTAACGTATTGAAAGCTCCAACAGCTGAATCTCTCAAACCTGTGACTTTTTCTACTACCCAGTTTTTCAATTGGGTACATTTTTCTTTTATCGTATCCCAATTTTTGTATAAAAGAATTCCTGTAGCAATAATTGCGGTAATCGCAATCGTAACAGGACCTCCAAGAGCTGCAACTATTGCACTAAGGCCGCCCATCAATCCTGCTGGCCCGGTAAACAAAGCAATTAGTCCGCTAATCGCTGCACTTATAGTTCCAATCAAGCTGACTATTTTTGTTGCCGCAAATGCTCCAATCAGAGCGGAACCAATTACATCAATCACTGGCTGAAACTTTCCGAGAAGTCCAAGAAATCCCGCTGCCAAATTAATTATTGTTGGTATTGCACTCTCTATTACCCATTTTAAAAAAGGAAGAACGATTTTCTCATACAAGAAATCAAGATAATTTCCTATCTTTTCAAATAGTGGAGAAACTTCTTCTAACAGATTTTTAATAGAGTTGAGTAACGGGTAAAAATCTAGTTTTTCTGCCCACTTCGCCGTTGCTTTTGTTATCTTATTTATAAAATCTAAGATTGCTTGATATATGTTTGCTATTGCCTGTATGATTCCTGTGCCAACACTATTTTTATTCCACGCTTTATCCAACTGACCTGCAATATTGCCGATGATTGTTAAAATATTTTGAGCAATTTGAAGTATTGTAGTCAGCATTTTAGTGCCAGTGCCATTCATCCATACGGCGGCTATGCTTTTAGCAACGTCCTTCCCTAACTTCTTAATATTATTGAGAGCATATTCTGCGGCGGCTATTGTACGTTTTCCTTCTGCTTTCCAAGCATCTTCAAATGGTTTCCAAATCTTCTGAAAAGAATCTGCAAGTTTTTTTGCTGAATCATTAATTTTATCTAAAGAGTTTTTTCCAGTTTCTAAATTTCCAAAGTTTGTAGAAGGAACTGCATTGCTGTTAGATGATTCCGATGAGTTGTCTGTTTTACTGTCAAGTTTATTAATCTTGTCAAATCCCATCAGAGAACGCATCTCTTTTGCAGCCTTCTTCGCGGCACTGGCCGCTTTGTTTGTTGACTTTGTTGCATCATCTGCAGATTCTGCCGCATTATTCATTCCGACACTCGCTGCGTTTCCTGCGTCCGCTATCTGCTGCGTACTAGATTTCTTTCCTGTTATAAGTTCAGTAAAGCTCTTAAATGTACTTGCTAATACAGCTAAACGTTCGATAACTGCATTAATAACATGAAGAACAGGGGTAAATAAATTAATTAACCCCTGTCCAATACTGGCTTTTAAGGAATCAAATTGTAACTTCATGATACGACACTGGTTTGCCCATGAATCAGAAGTTCGTGCGAAATCTCCTGTTGCCGCTGTCAGCTGGTCTTGTACAAATGCATAACGTAGAGCCACTTTCTCCGCTTCCGACATTTGCGATGTTGTTTTTCCGAAACCATTTGCCATGGCGTACGCATCTAAAGCAGTCTGTGTCATTACAACACCTAAGTCTTTTAAAGACTCTGTTTCGCCTGTGAAGACGCTTTTCAGCTTCGTATAAGCTTCGTCCTGACTAATATTGTAAAATGACGCTACATCACCTGACAGACCTGTGAGAGTAGTTCCCATATCGTAGGCTTGTTTTTCCGTAAAACCAAAAGCTTTCGCCATTGCCCCAAACGTACCAGTGTACTGTTTCGCCATTGTTTCTGATAGTCCAAAACTTTTTGCTGCACTCTGTGCAAACTTGTCAACCTGTGCCGTCATAGATGGAAATGTAACATCAACTACGTTCTGAACTTCCGCTAAATCAGAGCCAAGTTCTAAGCAAGACTTCCCGAAGTCTACTACCTTTTTAATTGAAAAAGCTGCAGCTAAGGCCATACCAGCTTTTTTAGCAAGCCCGGTGATTCCCGCCATCTGTGTTTTAAATTGATTTTGATTTACAACTAGGTCAAGTCCAATCTCACCCACGCTTGTAGCCGCCATAATACCACCACCTTTTTAAAAGGCATCGGCACAATGGCACTACTTGCCTGGATTAATCTTTATCTCAAATATCTTTTTACAGTGTCTTCCTTGGCACTTAAGGAATACGCCCCGGCACTTTGCATCCGAGACGTACTGAATTTTTTGTTCGTGTCCACAGTAAGGACATTTTATCTTCTTTCTTTCAATTTTTAATCACTTCCTAACCCATCCATACTTAAAAATATCGTCTTGAACATATTCATTGTATTAGCTATCTGTTCCTGCGATATTGTTTCAGCTATATGTTTTGCCTGCTTCCTTTTCCACTCATTCCGAATTCTATGTTGTTCTGAAGTGAAGTTTTCAATATATTCCTTTCTGTCTTCTGCCCGGATTGCTACAACCCTGCCAAGTGCCGTATTGGGTCCAAGACCAATCAAAAGATCTCTAAATTCATCCCATTTCATTCCAGCCGGAAGTTCTCTTGATAAACGAATCCCGTACTGCGATTGAAAAGAAGAAATGATTAGGTCAAAGTCTTCTATCAGATCATAGTACGGGTCACTACTCTCCCTGTTCGTCTCCCATCACTAAAGACATCGCGGATTGTACAATTGTCATTAATGATTTTGCGGATAACTTCTTTCCATTTCTTTCAAGATTGCAGATAGCTTCCACATCTTTTTCTGAAAATATCAGATTTAACGCTTCCCCTACCGCTTCAAGTTCTGTTTTTTCTGCAAATACCCCCATCAAGCGAAGCATTGTTTCTGCATCTGCTTTTACCTCTACATCCAATGTTCCTATTTCTAAGATTGGATTTTCTTCAAAACGCAGTTTGTCTGTAATATCAATTCTTTTTGCCATCGTTTTTCCCTTTCTATTTCTATAAAGCTGGTGTGATTGTTGGTTTTCCATTTCCAATTACATCAAATTCCAACGGACCAACATCTGCACTTCCACCACCGCCGCAATTCTTTATATCAAAGATTGCGTTCGTCCATGAGATACTTGTGCCATCTGGCATCTCCCATTCGAAATATCCTTCGGCATCATGCCCATTTTTAAATGTCTTTCCTGCTACAAAATCGTTACCTGTGTCTCCAATGTTCCGTTTGCCGTTCAAGGTGATCGTTACAGCTTTAGCTGTCATTAAACCTCTCTGCCATCCCTCCTGGTCCATCGGAGTCCATGTCTGTACTCCATTTGAAAACGCAACTGAAAACTGTTCCATGTCTGCAATCGTTGTGGCAGATTCCTTTGCCGCTCCAGTTTTAAATTTATTATCTAAAACAGGGAATACATTTGTTGCTTTACCACTCATTTCTTCACCTCTCATAAATAACAGCCGCTTCAATGACATATTCATAAACACCGGCATCATCTGTTCCGATATCCTGCATATCATAAAGCGACTGTATAAATTTTATTGTTGTTTCGTTTATTTTCACATCTCTTACAACATTTATTGCATCAAACAAGGCTGTTGCTGCCTTTTCTGTATCTCTGGGAGATTTATTCCAGTGCACAAGTAAAGTTACATGTTTTATCCCATATCCTTGCTGTTCCGAACCTCCGAGGGTTCCGTGATAAGGATATTGATGTTTGCTGTTATAGACTCCTACGGATTGCTCTGGTTTATCTGGAAGTTTTCCCATGTACACTTCTTTTGTTAAGTTCAAAGACTCTATATAATCCCTTACATCTGCAAGTGTCATACGCCCGTTAACCTCTTATAAATCTTTTTATATGCTTCTCTGCAAAAATTAGCAGATACCCCATCAATCCAGGGTTCATACCATTTACCACTCGCAAAAGCATTTTCGTACTTTTGAAAATCATATTCCGGATGAAAATACAAGCGGCGGGCATATGGTGTATTGGATACTAAGGAAACTTTTCCTCGTTTACTTTTGGACGTATCTACAAATGTGGATTCATTTTGAAGATTTCCAGTATCACGAGGCATAATCTCCGCTTGTATCGCTTCTGTATGTAATGCTTCCGCCGTCTGTTCTAATGCTTTCACTTGTGCATCCGTTAGTTCTCTAATTTTTGCAAAATTCAACTTTATTACAGAACTTACTTTCATCATACTAGCATCACCTCTGTGTAATTAACGCTTCCATCTGGATTACGAGCTTTTATTCCTTGTTCTATCCTACGCTTTACCTCACCCGCGTCTGTTCCTAATAAGATTCCTTTCCCACCTAAGGTAAGAACTTTATTACCCAAGAGCAGTACTCTTTTATATGCAGCCGCTTCGCCGAGAATAATCGCTGTTCCTCCTGTTATAGCTGGAAGTTGTGGGCAAATATCACCCGGAAACAACGCAACGCCAGTAATCTGGATCATCTTCTTTTCTGCAGTTAAGACGGTCTTTGCCTTGTCCTGGTAATTGCATTTTCCTACGTATACTACTGCCGGAAGTGGTTCTCCATACTTTGTTAATCCTTCCTGTTCTATTTCTAAGTGGATATCCATCTTGCAAAGTTTTTTAGGTACTAAACATGGATATTTCATGCACTCACCCCACTAATCGACAACACAGTCCTGATTGACAAAGAAAAGAATAATCATCCCTTCGCATTGCAATTCCCTTGTCTGAAAACATATTCCACGAGTTGCCAAACTGCACAGAGACGCCATTGATGCTATAAGAAGCAATCACGCTGGCAATCTCTTCTGCATTCTCATATTCAAATTCAGCCTGCCTGCATACTACCTCCTGCACAATCTCTTTTTGGAAGTCGGTTAGATTAGAAAAACCTTGGTCTACAATCCGATTGTAAGTCAAGGAATCAATATGTCTGCTCGCTGTTTTTAAATATCTGCCTAACTCATTTTCCGGAATAGTACTGCCTTGATATTTTGTTAAGTAATATTGTGCTGTTACATAAGGTTCATACATTAACAATCACCTCACGTTTTACTTCGTTTTCCTTTCGAAGCTTTTGCCTCTTCCGGCTCCTCTGTTTCCGGTTCTTTTATTGGCTCCGCTTCTACTTTTGGCTCCTTTACTGTATACCCATGTTCTTTAAACCATTCGATTAAATGAGGATCGTCTGTTTCCCCTGTTCCGTTACAAAACGGAACAGAAGCAGAGACTCCTGTATATTCTTTATTTGGACTATAGACTTTCATCTTACATCTCCTTATTTTACTTTGATATTTCTAAATACACCTGCTGCCTTAGAGGCCTTCAGTGCAATTGCCGCATTCATCTCTACTTCCCCTGTCTTTACTGCCTGTCTCTTATACACATCTCCGAGCCCACGAGAC
>ENA-OZGU01001784-OZGU01001784.1-human-gut-metagenome-genome-assembly--contig:-NODE-1784-length-11390-cov-5.795236_pt1 | contig 11390 bp, 8 predicted proteins | sample MGYA00244662_ERZ653670 | MGnify/ENA primary metagenome ERZ653670 (study PRJEB26926, sample SAMN06165224) | human gut metagenome | biome: ENVO:00009003; feature: ENVO:2100002; material: ENVO:00002003...
GAGATCGCTCAGTGTCTCGTGGGCTCGGAGATGTGTATAAGAGACAGGTTTTTCCTGCCTGTGGTTCAGCATGCCGGGCGTAGCCAGGATGCTGTGCGCCGGGCAGGAGATGATCGTGTACGGGCGCGTGAAGCCGTATGGGAAGAAGCTCAGCATCGTCCATCCGGATTTTGAGATCATCCGGGAGGGGGATGACCAGTCCATCCATTTGAACCGCATTGTTCCCGTTTACAGCGGCCGCATGGGGATTGCCGTGCGCAGGCTGCGGGAAATCGTGTGGGAGGCTCTGGCCCGGCTTTCCCCGGTTCCGGAACCGGAGATTTACGAGTTTGTGCCGGACATCCCGTGCAAAACGGCGTTGAGGGACCTCCATTTTCCGGAGACCGCGGAAGTGCGCGACCGGACCAGGCGGCGGTTTGCGCTGGAGGAGTGCCTGGCGCAGCAGTTGAACGTGGCTTACAGGAGAAGGCGGGCGGATGAAGTGCCCGGCATGCAGACGGCAGGCTCCAGCCATCTGGTGAAGGATTTGGCGGATTCTCTGCCGTTTGAGCTGACGGAGGCCCAGAAGCGCTGCGTGAGGGAGATTTACCGGGATATGAAGGCGCCCCGTTCCATGAACCGCCTGCTTCAGGGGGATGTAGGGTCCGGAAAGACGCTGGTGGCCCTGTGCGCGATGCTGCTGGCCGTGGAACACGGGTATTCCGCCGTGATGATGGCCCCCACCCAGATTCTGGCGGAACAGCATTATTTGAAGTTCCGGCAGATGCTGGACAAGCTGGACGTTCCCGTGTCCCTGGTGACGGCGGACAGGAAGGAGGAATCCCACGTATCCTTCGGGAAGCAGGGGGGAATTGTGGTCGGAACGCATGCCCTGCTGTACGGGAAGAACGTGCCGGAACGTGTGGGGCTGGTCGTGATAGACGAGCAGCACAAATTCGGCGTGAACCAGCGGGAAAAGCTGATTGACCGCGAAGAGCGCCCCGACGTGCTGGTGATGACCGCCACCCCCATTCCCCGCACGCTGACGCTGACTTTTTACGGGGAGCTGGACGTTTCCATCCTGGACGGCGTTCCCGGAGGCCGCGGCGCGGTGGTTACGGCCATCCGCGCGGAGAAGGACCAGGAAAAGGTATTGAAGTTCGTCCGGAGCCAGTTGGAGGAAGGCAGGCAGGTTTATGTGGTTTCCCCCCTCATTGACGGGGAGGATTCCCGGAAAGGGAAAGCCGTGACAAAGGAGCTGGACGAGTGGAAGGCGCTGCTGCCGCATGTGGATGTGGGACTGCTGCACGGCAGGATGTCCTCCGAGGAAAAGGAGGCGGTCATGAAGGACTTCCGCGCCAACCGCATCAGCGTGCTGGTAGCTACCACGGTGGTGGAGGTGGGGGTGGATGTGCCGAATGCTACGGTCATGATTATCAATAATGCGGAGAGTTTCGGGCTCTCCCAGCTCCACCAGCTCCGCGGGCGCATAGGCCGCGGGGCGCACAAGTCCTACTGCATCCTGATGACGGAGGCCCGGCCGGAGGAGGAACAATGGGAGAAGCTGCATATTGTGGAGACCACGGCCAACGGTTTTGACCTGGCGGAACAGGATTTGAAGCTCCGCGGTCCCGGGGACGTGCTGGGCACTTCCCAGAGCGGCCTGAAGGGCGTGCGCTTTGAGGAATGGCTGCTGGACGCGCGCCTGATTCACCGCGGGCGGGAGCTGGCGGAGGCCATTCTGGCGGAGGATCCCAATCTGGAATCCGCCAAGTACCGCCCCCTCCGTTTTCTGCTGGAAAACGGGGAGGAAAAACGTGTGACGGGGTAAGATTGTCTTCCTGCCGTTTGCTGACAGTCAGACGGTAAGGACTGTATGACAGATATGGGGTGCAACGGTTTCTCTCTTGGAATGAATCTAAAGAGGCAAAGAAGATATTTCTTCTTCAACCCGAACACCGATAAAACAATGATTCAAACGTACCAAATACTCCCCGTGGTGGCCATCGTATGCTCCGCCTCCGCTCTTGCTCAGAACGCTGCCGATCCCGTGCAGATGGTTAAGCAGAATGTCGACCTGATTTCGTCCGCCAACAAGGTTCTGGACGACGTGAAGGACAATGCGGCGGTTGAAATCGCCATCAAGCAGCTCAATGCCCTGACCCAGCAGGCCAAGCAATTGGACAAGGCCATGGAAAAAATGAAGCTCACTTCCGAACAGGCCATCCGGATCACCAAACTGAACGGAGATGCCCAGGATACCATCGTGGACATGCTGGAAAATTGCGAACGCATTCAGAAGGACAAGCTCATGACGCCCGCCCTGCTCAAGGCGGTGAACAATTTCGCTGACGCCGCCAACATTGAAGTGGTGGAAACGATTACGACCGTGGAACAAATTGTGGAAGACTAAATGATCAGCTTGTAAAGACCTTTGACTGGTAGGGCCGCTCCCTGAAAGGAGCGGCCTTATTCTTTGGTGGGAAAGGCGTCTTTAACAAGTCTTCCGGCGGGATTTCATGCTTCCATGGCGGGGGTGGGATTCCCGGCCGGGGCCAGGTATCCCGTTCCGGGGTCCGTGCCCAGGGAGGAAAGAAGGCTCCTGTGGCGCGGCAGGGATTTGGCGCGGGAGACGGCGGCGGCGGGGTCCAGAACGTTGCCGAAGGTGATGGCGCCCATCGGGCAGGCGAGCTGGCAGGCTGTTTGCGCCGCGCCGTCCGGCAGGAGCAGGTCTTTCTCCGTCACGTGGATGGAAGTGGAGGGCTGGCCCGGGTGTTCCTTCATCAGGCGGGATTTGTGCCTGATTTTGGCGCGTTCCACCATCTGGACGCAGTAGGTGCATTTTTCCATGACGCCGCGGGAGCGGACGGTCACGTTCGGATTGCGCTGGAGGCGCGTGGCTTCCCCGGAGGCCTTGGCATAATCAAAAAAGTTGAAGCGGCGCGCCTTGTACGGGCAGTTGGTGGCGCAGTACCGGGTACCCCAGCACCGGGCATATACCATGGCGTTCAGGCCCTCCGTGGTGTGGACGGTGGCGTTCACGGGGCACACGGACTCGCACGGGGCCTTGCCGCACTGCTGGCAGGCCACGGGAATGGCGGTGAGGGCCCCTGCCTCCGTGAAATACCGGTCAATGCGAATCCAGTCCAGCGCGCGTCCCTTCGCCATCTGGTCACGGCCCACCACGGGAATGTTATTTTCCGCCCGGCAGGCGATCACGCAGGCATTGCAGCCGATGCAGCGGGACGTGTCGATCGCCATCCTCCATTGGTACACGCCCTCCGCGCCGGACGGCGTGAACGGAGCCGGAGAGGCGCCGGACTGAAGGGCGAAGGGGGAGGGCTGCACGACGGGGCTTTGAATAGCTTCCGTACGTTCCGGAAGGGCGCGCAGGGCGGCCTGTTCTGGGGAAATTCCGCAGCCTGCCATTTTTTTCACCTGACTGCGGAATGCATAACCGTTGGAATTCTCCTGCCTCTCCGCTACGTGGTTCATGCCGCCATACCCCAGGGGAAGAACTATCAGATTCTCCGCCACTCCGGGAATGGGGCACAGGATGGCTTCCATCCGTCCGCCGGGGACGGTCAGAGTGCAGAGCATCGGCCCGGAATCCGCGCCTCCCAGCCGCCGGAAGGTGGCGGGGGAAACCTGTGCGGACGCCGCCCAGCTGACGCCCGTTACGGGGTCCGGGCATTCCTGCATCCAGGCGTTGCGCTTCCAGCGGCCGTCCCCGATGGAATAATCCGGGCAGAATTGCAGTTCCAGCAGGCCGTTTTCCAATCCGCTTCCGCCGTTGCCGGAGGGAGCAACGGGCGCTTGCTCCATGGTGGTTCCGAGGGCTGTTTCTTCCTGCGGGGACAGGGGGGGATAAGCCGTTTCTTCCGAATAGCCGCGCTGGAGCGCCTGTGTCCAGGCCGCAGTCTTGTTTTCCGGATTCACGGCGCGTTCAAAACATTTGCGCGCCCGGTGGTAAACGGGGGAAAGGTGCGTGGGCGAATTGTCCGCCGTGATGAGGTGGCCCTTGGTGGAAAGCAGCCCGGAAAGCACTTCTTCCGCAGAAATGCCCCCGTACAGGGGAAGAATGACGGGCTGGCGGTAGCAGAATCTGCCGCGGCAGTCCCGTTCCACTCCCCATGATTCCAGAAAATGGGCCGCCGGCAAATGCCATCGGCAGGCGCGTGAGGTTTCATCCTCATACATCCCCAGATGAATGCTCTCCGTTCCGTTCAGGGCTTCCGCCAGTGCGGAGCCGTGCCCGGAATCCAGCACGGGATTTCCCGAATCCAGCAGGAAGGCGATATCCACCTCTTTCTTCCGGATGTCCCGGATGAAATCCTCCAGCGTTCCGTGGGGCGGCGTGGACGGAGCCTTCAACAACTGGACGCACGTTCCGATAGAGCCGAGAAGGAGGTTGAGCTTCCAGACGCTTGCGGACAGTTCCGGATGATTGTCCCCCAGCAGGACCACGCTTTCTCCGGGATGGCTGAATAAATCGTCCGCGCAGTGGCGGAGCCAGGTGAATTCCCTTTCCGTCAGGGAGCGGTCCGTCTGCCGGGGAGGCTCTAGCGTCTGAAGGGAGGTTTTTTTACCGGAGAGATAGCGGAACAATTCCTCCAGAAAGACCGCCAGGCGCGCGGGGGAAACGGGCAGCCTGTGGTCGGCATGGGCTCCGGTCAGGGAAACGCGGCCCTCCACGGCGTAAAGGCGCGTGCGGTTCCGGTTTTCTTCCTTGTAATGGAGGCCCTCCGGGGAACGGGCGGCAATGAAATCACGCGTATTGCCGTAGGGATTCTCATGAAGGAAATCGCAATCCAGGGCAAGGATGCGTTTGGCGCGTGCGAAACGCACGCGGAAGCGGACCTCCTGCGGCAAGCCTGCCTGCATGCCGGAGCCCGGCGTGGGAACGGGAGAATAGCGGTAAATCCGCACGCCGGGGTTTTTCCTGCCGATTTCCTCCAGCATGGAGTGCATCAGGGGAGAATCCGTGGCGGGAAGAAGGATGCCGATATGGCCGCCGTCCCGCAGGTTGCGGGACCAGGAGGAAAAGGCTCCGCGGAATTCGTCCTCGGAAGCCGGCTTGCCGTTAAAGAGGATATGCTTGCTGCGGCCTGGGTCGTAAAGGTCCAGAATGGAAGCCTGGGCCGTGGCCGGCAAGCCCGGGCCTTCCGGATATTGCAGGGAGGGAAGCAGCTTGACGGGACGCCCTTCATAACAGGCGGCCAGCACGGGCAGCGCGCTCCCGCCCATGGTCAGGCAGGTGGCGTAAGCCGTTTCCACGCCGGGCACGGACCATTCCGGTCCTTCATTATAGGGAACCAGGTATTTTTCCACACGGCGGCAGGCCGGAAGCCCCACCCCCACCAGGACTGCGCCCGCGCCCATCCATTTCATGAAGGAGCGCCGCGTCATTTCCCGCTCTTCTTCCGGAAGAAAAGCGGGGTGGCCCTGGGGAGCTTCATTCTGGTGAAATGGGGGAAGGGGAGTCAAACCGGAGGATGATGTGGATTAACGGGAAATGGGAACGGCTTGTTTTAGGCAATCCGGAAGGTGAAATCAAGCGGTGATTACCGGCTGCACACATCTTCAGGGCAGCGGAAGTCCGTGGAAAAAGGGCATCCGTCCTTTTTTTGACGGTATTCAATGTAATTCATTACGGCATCAAGCTGGGGATCGTTCAGCAGGATGGCCCTGGATTCATAATCCCCGCAATTTTCCGGAACGAGGGGAAGGTAGTCCATGGCGTCGCAGGTTTCAAGCTGGCCGCGGAGGTCCAGCGTCAGCCATGCCGGCAGGAGAAAACGGTATCCCTTTGGATCGGTAAAAACCAGGGCGTCCCGGCATGCCCGGATCATGGAAGGGGTGATGCGGCGCCAGTCGGTCCGCTCTTCACAGGGGCCGATGGCGTCACAGGTTTCCCTGGGGGCGTACATGTCGATGAGTTCCGTCGTCATCAGGCCGATGCCGTCTTCCAGAATGACGCCGTCAAAGGCGGAATCGATTTGTTCCAGGAGAAGTTCTTCTTCATGCGAAACAGGTTTGGGGGCGGGGAAGGGTTTGGAAAATTCCTGCTGAAAATAAGCCAGAATATGCGGTACCGCTTCTTCCGGAGGGCAGGAGTAAACAATGCCGAGGTCCAATTCCATAACTTCATCATACAGTAACGGCCCGGCATTCATCTATCGCGAAAATGGAAGGTATGATGACTGGAAAGGCATGTTTGCCGGGAGCCGGCCTGCGCCCGGTGGTCAATGGTGGCAGGCGGTGCAGTCCATTCTTGGCTGAATCTTCCACTGGTGTTTCAGGAAATCTCCCAATTGAAGCGGAGTTTGGATGCGGTTTCCCTCCCCGTCCCGGATGGAATGCGTGCGGAGGTAATCCGCGGCGGAATAATGGGAGCTGGCCGTCTCCTCCAGCGGGCGCAGGTGCGGTGCGGGGTCGCGGTGGCAGTCCAGGCACCACTGCATGCGGGCATCGCGCGGAGCCCTGATGCGTTCCATGCCTGCCACGTCCCCATGGCAGGAAGTGCAGCCGATGCCGCGGTTCAGGTGGGCCATGTGGTTGAAATAGGCATGGCCGGACAGGTGGTTGACCATGACCCAGCGGACCGGTTCCCCCGTATAGCCGGGAAATTGGGGGTCCGCCGCCGCTCGCAGCGGAGCGATGAGCGGGCTGTCCGGGAGAATATGCTGGTGGCAGCCCAGGCAGGACTTCGTATCCGGAATGCCGGCCCTGGGAGAGCGCTGGGCGGCGCTGTGGCAGGCCGTGCAGCTCATCTTCAGGTCTCCGGCGTGGAGCTTGTGGGAAAAACGCACCGGCTGCACGGGTTCATACTCCGGAATCTGGAAATTGACGTAATACACCCCACCCAGCGCCAGCGCGGCGGCAAGCGCAATCAGCGCGACGCCTCCGTAAAAGCGCCTGTTGGTATTGGGTGGAAAGATGTTGGCCATGGTCCGGTAGAGAGAAAAGGCGGGACCCGCCGTCAGGCCGCTCTGCCCGGCCGCGGAATGCGGGCGGGAGGCAGAGGCGTATCCATCGTCAGGTCTTCAGGCACCAGCCGCGTGGCGCTCTTTTTAATCTGTTCCCAGGTGATGCGCTGCCCGGTATGGGCCGCTTCACGCCCCATGATGGCGACCAGCGTTTTATTGGCCGCGCTTTCCAGCGTTTGTTTCCAGGTTCCGGAGCGGAGGAAACGGTAAAAGGCCACGTGCGTGTCCGCGTACATATTGCCCCGTTCCCCGCGGAAACGCCAGCGCTTATCCGCCTGGATATGGGGGCGGTACGGGGTGACCAGCATCCCTTTTTCACAAACCGTCCGGTCCACGATCTCCCCGTGGCAGCCTACCCACTGCCTGCATGAAATGTGGGCGGCCACGTTGTGGTCGTACTCGAAATAAACGTCGTAATGGTCCCACACGTCGCCGTCGTCCCGGCGCTGGGCGCGTCCTCCGGAGCCGAAGGCCGCCAGCGGAAGTTGCTCGTTCATGGACCATACCATGCCGTCGATCGTGTGAACGATCTGTTCCACGAACTGGCCGCCGCTCAGCCAGTTCCAGGCGGTCCAGTTGCGGAGGGCCCATGCCACGTCCGTATCCGAGGAAGGGCGGGAATCCAGGGCCAGCGGGGATTTGGGGGGCGTGGTGTAATACAGCCCGTCAAAGGAAAGCACGCGTCCCAGTTCTCCGGAGGAAAGCTTGCGGTGGGCTTCCTCATTCGCCTTGTCATAGCGCCAGCAGAACCCGTCCAGAATCACCAGATTTTTAAGCTTTGCCAGACGCGCGGACTCCAGCACGGAAAGCACGCCGGGAACGTCCACCGCCACGGGCTTCTCCGCATAAATGTGCTTGCCGGCGTCAATGGCCGCCGCCAGATGCTCCGGACGGAAGGCGGGAGGCGTGCAGAGCAGCACCACGTCAATATCCGTTTGAAGCAGCTTCTTGTAACCGTCCAGGCCGTCGAACAGGCGGCTCTTGTCCAGCTGGACGCGGCTGCCGTACTGTTCCGTCAGCAAATTGGAGCCGAAATCAATCCGTTCCCGAAACACGTCCGCCAGCGCCCAGACTACCGTTCCGGGGTCGGCGTCCAGCGCGTTCTTCATGGCGCCCAGGCCGCGGCCTCCGCAGCCTACCAGGCCCACCTTGAGCGGTCTTGCGTCCGTCAGGGCTTCCGCGGCGTTCAGACAGGGCATGGCTGCCAGGAACCCGGCCGTTCCAGCGGCGGTTCTCAAAAAGCGGCGTCTGTTCCAAATAGGGTAACCCATCTCAGCGGAATTATACGGCGTCAGCCCATGGAATCAAACGCTGTATTGAAATGGTGACGCAAAAAGTAGACGCAACCTCCGTTTCCGGAAATTGCGTCTACTGAGGGAACCAATGAATGCACTATATTCTGGCTATTAGGTTGAACAGGGCTACTCCCCCTGTTCAGAAAGCAAAGCGCACGCTGCGGAATATTTTGTCTGAAAAAACATTTCGTGAGAGTAAAAAACTGATTTGACTCCGGAATCCCCAGTGTTCATGATAAATCCAATGAGGCCTCCGGCTTTCCAACCAATCATCATGATGAAGCAAAATCTCATTCCTTTTACAGCGGTTTTGGCGGCATTTGCCCTTGTTTCCTGTGACGGCGGCAAAAAACAGGATCAATCCCCGGATGCCTCTGCCGCCAGCGAACAGGCCGTTCCCAAAACGCCGGGAGAAAAAATCCTGGCCGTTCTCCTTCTTATTCAGGACCAGGCTACGGCAAACGCCCATGCGGCGGAGGTGAAGGAGCTGGCCGTGGCCCTTCCCAAGGACATTCCCCATCAAGAAAGCGTGAACATCATGAATGAACTGCTCCGTCTGGCCAGCCGGGAATGCTATGGCTCCCTGTCCCTGGAAGACGCCTTGAAGGGCATCCAGTTTGACGCCGGGGAATACACGGGCAGCGTGCCTCTGGACGTGGATGGCTTTGAACCTACCCCGGACGAGCCGAAAAAGTAAATTCCCCGTGCCGGGAAACGATGGACTGTTTCTGCGCCTTTCCCATCCCGTTCTTCCGGGAAGGGAGAGGCGTTGCTTTTCGGGCGCCGGATACGGAAAATAAATGTCCCGGCTTCCAGGCTGTTCCGGAGGGGACGGTTTTTCTGCGGTTCAGGGAAACACTCTGAATCTTTCTCCTGCTGGAAAAACATGCTGGAGGAAAAGGAGCGGAAAGATGCTCCCCTTCCGTTCTCCGGAATTTTTTTGCCCGGCTGATGGGGCAACGCCGTAAAAAGGAAGCTCAGGGCAGGGGGCGGCGCAATTCTTCAATGGCTTCCGCCATATCTTCCCGCGTAATCTTCTTGGAAATGCCTGCTTCCCCCGCCTTGGAAAGCAGAACGAAGCGGATGGTTCCGGCCCGGAACTTCTTGTCGGACGCTGTCTTCTTGAGAACCGTTTCCGTATCAATGTCATCCGGGAGAACCAGGGGAAGTTCCAGAGCCTGGAGGGTGCAAAGAATCTTCTTGGCGTCGGAAGAGCTCAACCCGGCTTTCCGTTCGCTCAGGAACAGGGCGGCGCGCATGCCGAGCGCCACGGCTTCCCCGTGCAGGATGGTGCCGTAGGGAACAGCGGCTTCAATGCCGTGGCCGATGGTATGGCCGAAATTGAGCAGGGCGCGGATATCCAGCGTTTCCAATTCATCATTCTCCACGATGCGGGCCTTGATCGCCACGTTCCGGGCAATCAGATCGGGGAGTTTGGCGATGGTATTCAGGGAAAAGCCGATGGAAAGCTCCGGTCCCAGGCCTTTCAATTCATGGAGCATGGAAGCATCCCGGATGGCCGCGTGCTTGGCGGCTTCCGCCAGGCCTTCCGCCAGCGTGCGGCGGTCCAGGGTCACCAGTGTGGTGGGGTCGATCACGACAACGGCCGGCTGATGGAACGCGCCTGCCAGGTTTTTCCCTTCCGGAATATTGACGGCAGTCTTGCCCCCTACGGAACTGTCCACCTGGGCGACTACCGTCGTAGGAATCTGCATGAAAGGAATGCCGCGGTAATAAATGGAAGCTACGAAGCCGGCCAGGTCTCCCACCACGCCGCCGCCCAGGGCGGCAATGCACCCGGTGCGGTCAATGCCCGCCCGTACCAGCTCGGAACACAGTTCCTGGGCCTGCAGCATATTCTTGGACGCTTCTCCGGCATCCACCACATGCAGGCTGGGCATGAACCCAGCACTCTCCAGGGACTTCATCACGCGTTCCGCATAAAGCGGGGCTACGCAGGTATCCGTAATAATCGCAATCTTGCCGTCCAGTCCGGCGCGGTAGGCAAACTCACCCACGCGGTCCAGCGCGCCGTTTTCCACGTGGATATCGTAGGAACGTTCCCCGAGAGCAAGAGAAATGGTAGGCATGGGGCCAGTATGAGGCATTCCGGAAGGAAGCTCAAACGGAAAGTGCGAAGGAGGCAAAGAAGATGCAATCCGCCTCTAATGCGTCCTTGTCTTAGGCGCCAGCGGGGAAAGGGTTTCCAGAATAACCTTTAAATGTTCCGCGCGTGCAGGCGTAAAGCCGCCGTCATCCTTCCAGATGATATTGCCGTTGCCGTCCAGCAGTACAATCGCGGTCTCCGCCTTCTTGTGGAGGGAAAGCCTGCGGCGCACGAAAGCCTGGTCGTAATAGGAAATAAGGGAATTGGTCTTCATGTAGAAATCCGGAATATCCCCCAGGGCCTGTGTAAAGGCGGGAACGTCCCCCTCAATGGGAGGCGGCTGCAGGACCAGCAGAATATTGTACTCCACCGGGGTGGGCGTATGCTTGTACTGCTTGCGGAGGTCTTCGCAGAACGGAAGCCACTTCTTCATGCTGTACAGGGTTTCCGGATGAAAAACGGTCAGCATGATATGGAAGCTTTTAGGCACGATGGGTGGAAGGGAAACGTTATCCCCCAGCAAATTCATGCCGTTGATATCCGGAAAACGGTAACGTCCGTTCCCTCCTCCATAAGGATGCTCGGGGTCGGGCGTTGGCAAGTGGATTTCCTGATTCTTCATGCGCGATTAGACAAAATTCAGGCGGGGATTGTTCATGGGAAGGGTTAAGTGAGACAGGTCGCGGAAAAAAGAATCCCCGTCCGTGCGTGGCCTTGGAGAAAAAGAAAGTAAGGGATAGAAATAAAGGTATCGGCAAAGAAGGCGAGCCGTCGGCCCTTGTAAAAGGAAAAAAGAAAACCTCTTCCCCCTTGGGCTGTTGAAACTCCTCGCTCGGCCAGCCCTTCTTCCCCCCTTCTTTTCTCCGGGGAGCCGATATCGTAAAAAGGAAGAAAACCCCCTCTCGTTCTCGCCGGCAAAGGGAAGGGCTCCTGGACCTTTGGGAAGACTGCTGCGCCATCCGAAAAGAAAATGTTCAAAAAAATGGCACGAGGGAGGGGGAGTATGACAAAAGCCTAACT
>ENA-OZGU01001820-OZGU01001820.1-human-gut-metagenome-genome-assembly--contig:-NODE-1820-length-11199-cov-7.209978_pt1 | contig 11199 bp, 6 predicted proteins | sample MGYA00244662_ERZ653670 | MGnify/ENA primary metagenome ERZ653670 (study PRJEB26926, sample SAMN06165224) | human gut metagenome | biome: ENVO:00009003; feature: ENVO:2100002; material: ENVO:00002003...
CGACTAGTCGTCGGCAGCGTCAGATGTGTATAAGAGACAGGTTTTGTGTTCGGTGAACGAGAGATTTTCCGCCGGTACGGAGGCGAGGTCTATATCGGAAGCCACGGCGATTTTGGCAATGGCCGGATTGGACAGTGCTCCGGTCAGATCCGCTGCGTCATTGACTTCCACGGGAACGCTCGCCTGTCCTCCTGCCGGAACGACTTCGTAGGTGCCGTTCGGTGCGGGAGTTGTACTTACTTTTACAGTCGTGGAACCCTCTGCAACGAAATTCTTGACCGGATTTTCCGTCATTGAATTCGACGGGTCGAAATTGATGAACGTGCCGCCGTACACATTGATGGCAGCGTTCGAATTGTCTTTCAGATTCAGCACCCAATAGCCGCGCTCATTGGCACATGCCGACTCGAACCGGCCGCCGTAGATGTTGATAACGGCATTTTGATCCGCATAGATGAGGTCGAGCTGGGCGTTACCGTCGTTGAATTCCTGATCGTTGTAGAAATTGCCGCCATAGATGTTCACTTTCGCATCACCGTAAGCATATACTGCCATGCGGTAGCCGTCCTCGTTGGGTTTGGTTCCGATGGCATGGATGTCCCCGTTTCCCCTGATGTTCAGCGTGGCGCCTCCTTTCACCTCGAATACGGTGGTGTTGCCGTATTGTCCGTCTGGGAGCGATGTCTCGTTGATAATGTTCTTGCCGTTCAGGTCGATCTCGACCGTCTTGTCCCCTTCGACGACCAGCGGCGCCTTGACCGTTACGTCCTCCGACAGGGCGACGCTGCCGCCGTTTGCCAGCGCGGCACGCAGTTCGGGATAGTCGTCGATGTCGGGTTGGTCGAAGTCCGGATTGATCGTCACGTCGAGTGTACCCTGTTTGGTCAGCAGGTTGCCCGAAACATTGGTGCGGTAGTTGCGGCGGATGGGAATGTTCTTGAAGTCGCTGTTGGTCGCTATTTCGGTATCGTCGGAACCGTAGAAGGTCATCGAGAAATCGGCCAGCGTGGCCTCCTCGACGGGCGCCCAGATATAATCGACCGTAAGATCGCCGTCGGCGCTGAGTACGTCGGCCGTATATTCCACCGCGGCCGTCTTCTGGCCGACCTCGCCGTTCTTGGCGTCGAACGAAGTCGGAACGGCCGTGAAAGCCACTTTCACCTTCGTCGGCTTCAGTGCGGGATCGGGGATCGCAGTCATGTCGAACGTCTTGACGTTCAACTGGCCGAAAGGACGACGCAGGGTGATGTTCTCCGAGAACGATCCTGTTACCTTGTAGTCGGACAGTATGCCGGTAAAGGCGTCGAATTCGTCGTCGTTGCCCGCATAGGCGTCCTTCACCGTAATACGGGTCAGATCGTCCGTGTCATAGTGGTCTCCGGTCGAGCAGTCGGCCCAGAAAACGAAATCGTAGGTCTGCGAAGCCACCAGACGCAGGTTGAACGTCGCGGCATTACCCGTTACCGCCGCAGTCTGCTGCTCCCCGTAGGGTTGCCCGTTCCGGTAGATTTGAAGCAGACAGCGGTCGATTTTCGCTCCGTTGCCGAAGTCCGCCGCCGTGGCGCGTGTCCGCGTTCCTTGCGGGATGGCAATCGTAATGGTTTGGGCGGCCCCTCCGTCGGACACGAGCCCCTCGTCCTTCTGACATGCGGTGAGGGTCAGTGCGAGACCCGCCGCCAACAAGAATAGTTTTTTCATGGTTTGTTGAGTTTTTGTGAATTACCCCCCCCCTCCGATTTTTCGGAAGGAGGGGATGTAACTCAACGGTTTGTAATTTATTTTTTAAGAACTTGTTTTCTTTTTCCTCTTGTATCCGCAAGGGCGGTCAGTCCTCTGCGGGTTATGACTGTCTATTCGATGATCAGTTCGCCGTCGTTGCTGTTGGGGCTGTATTTACGTCCGGTAATCCGGTTGCCGGCCACCTCTGCCGAGCGATCTTCTCCGTTCAGATTGCTCGAAAGCGTTCCGTCGAACCGGCAGTTGCGGAAAGTTACCGATCCGGCGGTCGAGTTCATCCATACGCCTGCGATGCCGCCGATTTCCAGTTGGTCGCCGGCGTCGTTCGCATGTACCAGCGTTACGTTCCCTGTGCAGACGCAGTTCTCGAAGGTGTTTCCGTAGTGGGCGATGCCGGTAATACCTCCGACGTCGCACGTCGAACCGATTACGTCGATATTGGATTCCACGTTGGAGAGCACATTGTTTCCTTCGCCCATGAAGCCAACTACGCCGCCGACATAGGTACGATAGGTTTCGCTTTGGGCTTTCACATAGCTGCCTTTATCCGCACGGATCATCAGGTTGTTCGCGCTTTTATAGAGATTCTTGCCGAACATTCCGCCCACGTAGCTGTAACCGTCGATCTGCACCGTGCCCGTCAGCGTAATATCGGAATATTTCGAGGTGAAGGGCGTACCGGCGATCGCGCCGACATTCAGACCTCCCTTTACGGATGCGTTGCGGAGCGTAAAGTTCCGGATTTCGCCGTTCGAGGTATATCCGAACAAGCCGATATCGGAGCTCGAGGCAGCCGCACTCACGGATCTTGCGATCTTCAAATTGCTGATCGTATGGCCGCAGCCGTCGAATATGCCCTGAAAAGCCTTGCCCGTCGTTCCGATCGGCATCCATTCTTTACTTTCCAAATCGATATCGTCAGCCAGTTTGATCGTTTTTTTGGAGAAGGACGTACCGGCATTTACCATCGAAGCCAGAGCCGCTAGTTGTCCTCTTGTCGAGATATGGATATCCGTGTCGCTGTTGGTGATCTTTACCGTGCCTTTGCCGTATCGCTGTCCGCCGAGCAGATCGCCGTAGGTTGAAACGAACGATTGAGCCATCTCGTTCATACCCTTGAGCGCGACGTTCTTCACCGAGCAGTTGTCGATCGAAACGATGTCTGTAGCCTGGTCCCCCTGGAAGCAGCCGATGAATTTGCTGATCGTGCGATCCTCCCGGTTCATATACGCATTGATCGCGGAGTTTTCCACCGAACAGTTCGTAAACGAGCAGGTGGAGTTGTAGAGGTTGCCCAGATAACCGGCGAAACCGCCGATCTGGCCCGATTCTTCTGTCACATCGATGTTGGAGATCGTACAGCCGACGACTTTACAGCCGGTTGCTTCGATATGATTCTCGGCGACGAAACCGATCATGCCGCCCACTTTGTTCACTCCTTCTACCGTCGAATTGACAGCCTGGCAGTTGTCGAAGACGGTCGTACCGTACGAACGGCCGACGAATACGCCGGCATAAGCGTTGCCTTTACCGTCATTGACAGCTTTCACGGCAGCGTTTTCAACGATAAGGTTGCGGAACGTCACCGAAACGGCGTTGCAGACCAGACCGGCTGTCTGGGTGTTTTCCACCTTGTAATTCGACAGCTTATGTCCCTGTCCGTCGAACTCTATGTTTCTCGCATCCTCGATTTGGAACGCCGCGTCCTTGAAATTGATGTCGGCATCGAGTACGATCTTGTTGTAGAGATTCGTTCCCGTTTTCACGCCTGCGGCGAACTCCTGCAACTTGGCAGCCGTCGATGCGTGGAGCGTCACGGTCGCAGCAGCAGGTTTCGAGGCTATGGCTTTTACCGTACCGTAAACTTCGACGTTGCCGCTTTTGACGGTCAGTTTGTCGATCGTCGTCTCTTCGCTGACGATGAGCGTATTGGCTGCCGTGGTAGCCGTTACATCTGCGTAGCTTGTTCCGGCAAGCGAAACCGTCGATGCTGCGGTTTCGATTTCGACAGCAGCACTGCTCGATGCCGTCAAATTGAACGAAACAGGCTTCTGCGCGCCTTCCATGCTGGAATATTGAACTTTCAGTTTCGTCGTCAGTGCGGGCAGGGTAGCCGATACGGGGGCTGTGGTCGAAGGAAGTACGAGCGTGGCTTCTTCCGTCGGCGTGTCGGTCACGACTACGTTGGTCTTACCCTTCGCAAATGCTTCGTTGGCTGCCGCAATATCCTTTACCTGATCGACATCCTGCGGAATGTCCCCTTCGAATTCCGGGTCGATCGTTACGCTGATCGTGCCCTTCCTGGTCAGCAGGTTGCCCGACACGTTGGTGCGATAGTTGCGGCGGATCGGAATGTTGGTGAAGGCGTCGTTGGTGCAGATCTCCGTACCGCCGTTGTAGAATGTCATCGTGAAATCGGAGAGCGCGGCCCCGGATTCCGTGGCCCAGAGGAAATCCATCGAGATCGTACCGTCGGTCTTGGCGAATTCTGTCGCCTTATAGCTGACGTCGGCCGATCCGCTCACTTCGCCCGTCAGGGCGTTGAACGTCGTGGGAAGGCCCTTGAAAGCGACCTCGTATCCCGTGGGTTTCAGCGCCTCGTCTCGGATTTCGTTCAGGTCGTTGGTCTTTACCACCAGCAGACCGAAAGGACGTTTCAGGGTTACGGGCCTGGAGAAAGAGCCCGTCACTTCGAACGTCTCGTGGGCGAAGAACGCATCCCGCTCGTCGCTGTTGCCGACGAACGGCCCGATTTCCGTGATCGACTTCAGATTCGCCGTATTGTAGGTCTTGTCCGTGAAGCTGCCTTCGCTGCCTTCGGCGCAGTCGGCCCAGAATACGAAGTCGTAGGTCTGCTGGGCGACCAGCCGCAGGTCGTCGAAGGTAACCGTCTCGCCGGTGACGCCCTTCTCGATACGGTTGTAGAGTTTGTCGTTGCGGTAGATCTCCAGAATACAGCGGTTGGCCGAGGTGCCGGCGCCGAAATCGTCGGTAACCGCACGGGTTCCGTTCTGCGGAATGGTGACCGTAAACGAGGAGGAAGATGTCGTGTCCGAAACGACACCTTCGTCCTTCTGACATGCGGTGAGGGTCAGTGCAAGGCCCGCCGCCAACAGGAAGAGTTTTTTCATGGTTTGTTGAGCTTTTGCGAATTACCCCCCCCCTCCGATTTTTCGGAAGGAGAGGATGTAACTCAACGGTTTGTAATTTATTTTGAGGAACTTCGTTTTGGGATTTAGGTGAGATTCGGATTCGGTCGTCCGTCATTCGAACGTCGCCGTCACGCGGGACGTGCAGTTCGGTCGCAGCGGCAGTACGTCGAGTGTCCTGGTCGTACTTCCCACCGTGACCGAAAGGCCGACGGTGTGTTCCGCGCTGGACGGAACGAAGAGGAAGTCTTCGCCGACCGAGTCCGATCCGGAGGTCGTCGTCGGGAATGCGAGCGTTAAGGTTTGCGGGGCGGATGCCGTTCCGGTCAGCACGTCGTACTGCGTCGGCACGTCCGTGTAGGTAACCGCAACCGCTTCGCCGCCTGTGCCGAACGCCTTCCTGTTCCGCATCTTCAGCTTGGCCAGCGGGCGCTTCAGCTCGGCCGATACGGCGTTGCCGCCGTTCCATTGCACGTCGGTCAGGACGCAGGCGAAGGCGTCGCGTTCGCTTGCGGCTGCGGGCGTGTATTTTTTCGCGGCGACCTGCCGCAGGTCGCCGGTCTCGTAGGCTCCCGTGCCGTAATCGGCCCAGAAGAGGAAATCGTAGGAGCCGGGAACCAGCGCGATCTCGATAGCGGCTTCGGTGAGTGTTCCCGCCGCTGTCTTATGCAGCACGCAGCGGGGATTGGCGCCCCGTGTCCACGCCTCGAAGGTGTAGGTCAGCGCCTGTTCTGCGGCAGCCTCGCTGCGCGTCGCCGCCTTGGCTGCGGGCTCGTTCTCCAGCGCGCCCTCCGAGCGCAGGGAGATCGCACCGCCCACGGGCTCCACCGGGGCAGGCGTGGGGCTCTCGTCCTTGCTGCATCCGGCAAGGACGGTCAGTGCGAGAAACAGTGTCAATATCTTTTTCATGCGAATAGCGTTTTAGTCGGGGATCACGATATCTATTTCTCCGTCAAACCCGGGGTCGATGCCGATGCCGGGGGCGTAGTCGCGCGTGAGAAACTCGTCGCGTACGGTCGTCAGCTTGCCCCGTACGATCGGCACGTCGATGCCCTCGATACGGTTCAGCAGGTTGCCCTCGCTGTCGCGGATGGTAAGATCGACCTTCACGGCCGATTCGGAGCCATTGACGAAGATGTAGTCGCTGGCCAGGTGCGCCTCCTTGTCCGTCAGCGGCGTCATGTTGCATCCGAATGACATGCCCGTTCGGGCGTCGTTGGGTTTGTTCGTGTAGGCGTTGAAGCCCGACGGGAAGTACCCCGCATACTCCACCTGCACCCGGATTGTCGAAAGATCGGGATTCTTGACGAGCAGATTTTCGGCAATGGTGCCGGCTTTCGCCCGCCGTGCGGCCAACTCGTCGAGAAACTTGTCGATGTCGGTGGTGATGAATTCGATCTTGGCCATCGGACGCTGAAGCGTCACGGTCGCATCCGCGGTCGCGTTCCACCGGTCGCGGTAATCCTTGAGGTCGATCTCCTGTTGTGCGATGTAGGCGTCCTTGTGGTCTTCGTTGCCGATGTAATCCCCGGCTTCGGGAACGCTGATCGACGAAAGGGAGTTTACATGGTAGTATTTGTCGGCCGTCGAGCCGTCGTCCACATAGTCCATCCACGCTACGACGTGATACCGGGCGGCATGCACCGCCAGCGAGGTGCGGATCGCATGATGTCCGTCCGCCGCCTGCTCGCAACTGAGCACCTGCTGCTCTACGGGTTCGCCGCCGATCTCGTCGCGGAACACCTCGACGATCCAGCGCACGTCGTGCGTGTCGGCTTCCGGTGCTTCGGAACGCCCCGTCGGCTCGTAGGGTTCTATTTTCGGGTCGATCGCCAGGGTCAGGTTCATATTGACCAGCGTGGGATCCACGCCTCCGTTTTCCGGAAATTCCAGTACGGTCTTGTCGCAGCCTGTCGATACGAGGACGAGCAAACAGGCGATATATGTTGTCGGTTTTTTCATCTTCCGCTCCTCCTTTATTTTCCGAATCGGTAAACCAGACCGATTCCCACTTTCGTCAGTCCCCAATAATTATAAGCTATTCCCTTCTCGAAGCGGGTGCCGTTCGGGATATTATAATAGGTATCGTATTTCGTGTGGACGTATCCCGCTCCGATGGTGAACTCTGCCGCCCAGTGGCGGGCGAAGGGCAGCACGTAGCCGTAGCTCAGACCTGCGCCGTAGAAACCGTCGGGCGACTGGTAGCGGTTCTTGTCGTCCACGGCGATATTGAAGGCTCCGATATTGAGGTGAGCTCCGAAGAAATGACCTTTCATCGGCTTTTTCAGCCAGTAACGGAATTCCGGCTGAACAGCCAGAAAACGCAGCCGGTAGTCGCGCGCTACGGTGTAGGGACTGTATATGATCGGAAGATCGACCGAGCAATGCTTGCCGAAACCGTACTCTATGCCGATGTTGGCGACCGTGGCGGCCAGATAGGCTACGTTGGTTTTGACCGCCCAGCGGTAGGAGGAACATACGGGATCGGACTGCGCTCCTTCCGGAACCCCGGCGACTGGTTGCGCCGGTTGCGGTTCCGGCCCGACGGACGTCTTCTCGTCAGGCGTATCGGGTTCGGCCGGGGATTCCGGTGTTCGCGATTCCGGCCGGCTTTCGGATTTTTCGTTTTCGGGCAACGAACCGGACGGCACGACGTCTCTCTCGGACAGCGTGTCGGGAACCGTATCCGCCTTCGCACTCGGAAGCATATAGGTTACGGCGGTCACATCTGTCATCCCGCGCCACCGTTGCGTGGAATTCGTCGTCCTGAAATGGTCTTCTTTCAATCCCTCGTGGACGATGAAGTAGGATTTGACCTGGTTGCTTCGGTTCTTCGCGGCCGCGAGGTTCTCCTTGCGGGAGTTGTACGAGGAACAGAATCCCAGTACGCGCACTTTCATGTCGCCCGATTCGATCGAGAGCCTGTGTTGCCGAATGGACCGGGTGAGCAAGTCGATAGCGGCTGCGTTTCCCTTGTAGTCGGCCCAGAACATGCGTTTCTTCGGAGCGAACCGGAAGACCGCCGTATCTCCCCGGACGAATGGCTCCGCAGACATGCCGGCATCCTGCCCTGATGCCATACCGCAGGCAAACGACAGGATCGGCAGAAATAGCAGTTTACGCTTCAGTTTCATCGGATGAATAGCTGTTTTCATGCTTGTTTCCTTCCGCCGGACGCGGCATCGGAAAACCTGTTCAAACCGCTAATGGCAGATGAAAACGTTCGTTAAATCGGCATGTCGGAAAAAGACGACGCATAAAGCCGACGAATGAAAGAGCAGGAAGGAGAAAAGAGTTGATATGTAAATTTTTAGCAATACTTTTTTTGCCAATACGAATAAAAAATTATACCTTTGGAGTATTAAACGAACGTTTTTCCGCCGTCTGCATTTCATGTCGTCCGGGATCGAAGCGGTCCGGCGACATCGCCCGGGCGTACAAGGCGTGATACGGTTGTATTTTCCTGATTTTCATCGTCCCCGGGTTCGGAGAAAACCTGGCGGGCGTTTTGTGGCGTGTTTCGCGTATCCGTGAGAAGACTTGGAGATTCGGTTTGACCGTGTGAGAAGTGGGCGTTTGTGTTTTGGAACAATGTCCGCATTCGTAAATGGGATGTACCTTACTTCGTTTTACGATCGTGGGCCTTAATGTATAAAACCCTGCAAATATATAATTTGCAGGGTTTTGCTTCTGTTCGTGTCACTTGGCGGAGAGAAGGGGATTCGAACCCCTGAAACACTTTTGATGTTTACTCGCTTTCCAGGCGGGCCAGTTCAACCACTCCTGCATCTCTCCGAAAACGCCCCCAAAAGTACGCAATATTTCCCGATTCTGCAAATGACGGCCGTTTTTTCTCCTTTCGGGATCCGGGTGTCCGCTCCGTTTCGGTCCGGTGGTGTCTTGCCCTCCGCTCCGTTTGCGGCCCGTTTGCCGTCCCCGGAAGGAACCGGATCTCTGCCGATTCCGGGGAAACGAAAACGGGACGACCCGCGGACCTTCCGTTTTCCAGGCGGAGAGAAGCAGCATCGTTGAACTGGCTCACACCAGTATCTACCGACTATGTACTATGCGCTGTACCGGTTGGAGCGTATCGCCGAACAGATACCGGTATCATTCTCTTTTTGGAAGCAAACCTCTTCCGAGCCGGTCTTCCGGTGGCAGGCGATAGTGTTCCGCTGTCGTCTCTTGTCCTGTTTACTTGCAGGAAGGAATAAAGATAGCGCTGTTGAAAAGAGAATGCAACGTTGTCGCTTTTCCCAACGTATCGGGCGAATCTGGGTTAGCGATTTTATGGCTAAATATTCGGCTTAAATAAAGCGCAATACCTTGTACGGCCTCGCCGGAATTTCTGAAAAGTGCCTCCGGAGGGGTTGTATAGTTTGTCTTTGAATTTTAGCGTCCGAGGAGTTCTCCTGCAACCGTACGTGTGAGACTCATGCTGTCGTCATCAAGTTCACTGCGCCAGTACATGCCGCCTCTGAGACCTTTTTCCTTGATATAGTCACATTTGATTTTCAACGATTTCGGATTTTCATATCCGACGATGAGGGTGCCGAGACTGTCAACGATATAAGGAACGCAAGCTATCGAGTCCCAGCGCTCTTCCATGCCCTCGGCCGCCAGATTGCGGTTCACGATATTGCGGTAATCGGTCCAACCCTTGAAATCCTTGTCGTTACCGCGACCGTAGAACGCAAGGCCGAGAACCATGTCCTTGTAGTCAAGACCTTTTGTTAGGAAAGAGTCGATTGACTCCTCAATCGTCGAAACTCCGGCCAGCTCCGAGCGGCGCAACGCAGTGTGATGATGGGGAGCCTGCCAGCCCATGTCGTAGGTCATCAGATTGACATAATCAAGATATTTCATCGCTTCGCGCATGTCGAAACCGTTGCCGAAAAAGCCTGCTGCAGCCGAAACCACTTTATCTCTGCCGAGTGCGTTGCGAACGTCGCTGAAAAGACGGATGTAGTTGGCCTGCTCTTCTTCATTGGCCGGAAACTCCCAGTCGAAATCAACCCCGTCGAGTTCATATTTGTCCACAATGCGTTTACAGTCAGCTGCAAATGCCAGACGAAGCGAGTCACGGCCTGTCATCTCTGCCCATCCAGATTCGGCTCCTGCGCCACCCATCGAAAGTATGACTTTAAGTGCCGGATTCTCTTTTTTGAGATTGAGTATCCGCTGAAGGCGGGGTATGTTGTTGATCTGTACGCCATCGTGGGTCCGATTGGGGATGGCGGCAAGATAATTTATGGCGGTCACCATATTGGCTGGCGGCAGTTTGCCCTCTTCTTGCCACACGTAGGCGATACATTCGTATTCGGGTTCGGCGGCCTTTCCTGAAGTCCTTTTGCACGAAACCGCGGCACCCATGAGAACAAGTGCAGCGAAGCCGATCGAAATCTTTTTTATCTTTATATTCATCATATTAATGTATTATATCAGTTAAATTTATTCGTCTAAACCGAAAAATGCACGAACCGCTGCGTATGCAAACCGTATGTTGTAGAGATGAATTCGGTGTAAACAAAACACTCGGTTTTACATTATTTGATGTAAAACCGAGTGTCTGTTTCACAATTTGCTGATTTTTAGCGTTTGTTGCGGAGAGAGAGGGTATTGAACCCAAGCATCTAACCGCCTATAAATCAGCTTTTTTATTTTCCAAAATTTCAAATAGGTAACGAAACAGTAACGATTTTTGCAGGGTTATTTGTCCGGCTTTGTCCGCTGTTTGTCTGCCTATCTCACGAGTTCAAAGATACAACACATTTTTGAATTACGCAAATGTCTGAATATAAATGTTTCAGCTTAGGTGCAAGGTGCAAGCTATATATAGATATATACTTGCACCTTGCACCTATCCGAAAAAATATGCCGTATTATTTGGCTATTAAAAATATTGTTCGTAATTTTGCGAACAACAAATAAGAAAGGAGAGTTGAATTGAAAGAGAAACAGTACACAACAGAGCAGGAACAGATTGCTCGTTTTGCCAAAGCAATGGGGCATCCGGCACGGATGGCTATTCTTGCTTTCTTGGCAAAACAAGATAGTTGCTTCTTCGGTGATATTCACGAAGAACTGCCTATCGCTAAAGCAACCGTTTCGCAGCATTTGAAAGAACTGAAAGAAGCAGGGTTAATTCAGGGAGAAATAGAAACGCCAAAAGTCCGGTATTGTATAAACCGTGAGAATTGGGAACTTGCCCGAAAATTGTTTGCAGCTTTTTTAGGGAATTGCAAATGTAAAGGTACATCGTAAGTATCCGTTAATCCCCACCTTGTGGATGATTTTTGAGGATTCTACCTTT
>ENA-OZGU01001839-OZGU01001839.1-human-gut-metagenome-genome-assembly--contig:-NODE-1839-length-11083-cov-4.771581_pt1 | contig 11083 bp, 7 predicted proteins | sample MGYA00244662_ERZ653670 | MGnify/ENA primary metagenome ERZ653670 (study PRJEB26926, sample SAMN06165224) | human gut metagenome | biome: ENVO:00009003; feature: ENVO:2100002; material: ENVO:00002003...
AGTTTCCGCAGTATCCGCTCCTTTTACGATGCCTGCACTTAAAACTGAGGCAAAAAGATCTCCCGTGCCGGAATAGCTTCCTCCTTCTTTTTTTGCCGTAACCCATTCCCAGATACTTTCATTTACGATCAGATTTGCCATTTCCGCCTCTTTGTCTGCACTCTGCGTATAAAGATCAATTCCCGTGATCACTGCTTCTGTATGAAAGTTCTCTGCGATCTTCTGTCCGGTTTTCCGGATTTCAACCATAAATGCCTCTGTTTCCAGGCCGGACAAATACTTCCACCGGCAATGCATTTCTTCTTTTCCATAAAGAAGAAGCAGCGCTTCCGTAAGATTTGGAGTGATCATACTTGCCTTTTCTGCAAGCTGACGCATTTTTTCACAAAGGGCTTCTGTATAAATGGGGTATTCCATCCCATTGTCTCCGAGAATGGGATCTGTCAGTATTCTGGTATTTGAATCTGCAAATCTTTCTATAAATTCCAGAGCCATTTCCGCCTGAACATCCCCTGCCAGAAATCCGGTATAAATTCCGTCCGGACGAAAATCCATTTTTTCCCATTGATCCATAATCTCTTCCATATGGGCTGTATAATCATCATAGTAATAGGACGGAAATCCTGTCTGTGCACTTAAAACAGCAGTGGGAAGCGGACAGGCCTGTACCCCCATCACCGAGATCACGGGAATCGCCGCTGTCAGAGAGCATTTTCCCAGACCGGATAAATCATTTAAAACTGCAATTTTTTTCAAAGCTTTTCTCCTTAACTTGCATTTTCCTTTGCTGTGCTATAGAATATCATCAACATGTATCTCAAAAAACAACCAGTTTTGCTTATTTTCAGGGGGACAGTTTATGATAAATCAGCAGTCTGCAGCAAAAGAAAAGAAAAAAAATCAGATTTTTCATTTTTCACAAAATACTGACGGCCCCGAGCTTCTTTATCTCCAGGTTTACCACCATTACAGAAATCTGATCACAGCCCGGAAGCTTCTTCCCGGAAGCCGGATGCCTTCTCTGCGTAAATGTTCTCAGGAGCTTCAACTAAGCCGCACAACAGTGGAAAACGCTTATCTTCAGCTTGCCGCAGAGGGCTATATTATTTCCAAAGCCCAGAGCGGCTACTACGTCACTGATATTGCCACAAAAGAGCCTTTGCCCCGCCAGACGGAAAAGCCTTCTCTTCCTCCCTGCAGGTATGATCTTTCTTCTTCCGGCGTGGACCGGGAAAGCTTTCGCTTTGAACTCTGGCAGCGATATCTGAAAAGCGCTCTCCGGCAAAACCAGAGGCTTCTCACTTACGGAGAGCCTCAGGGGGAAGCAGATTTTCGTCAGGCTCTTTCCGACTATGTTTACCAGAAGCGGAATATTGCCTGTTCACCTGATGATATTGTAGTTGGCGCGGGAGTCCAGAGCCTTCTGCAGATTCTCTGCCCTCTGATCCGGGACAAAAAAACCGTTTCCTTTCCCACTCCCTCTTTTATTCAGGGCAGCACCGTATTCTCTGATTTTGGTTTCCAGGTCCGATACCGTAACAAGGACAGCGGAGTTATTTATGTTTCTCCTGCCCACATGACAAAATGGGGCGAGATCATGCCTGTTTCCAGGAGACTGGAGCTGATCCGCTATGCCGCAGAGCATAAAAGCCTGATCATTGAGGATGATTTTGAAAATGAATTTGTGTATCTTCAAAAGCCCACGCCTTCTCTGTTCAGCCTTTCGGGAGGACATGACGTTGTTTATATCTTTTTCCAGGCTTCTTCTGCCCTCTATCCGGGTAAGCTTTATGATACTTCCCCCGGGACTTTCTGAGACCTACCGGAAAAAATCCGAATATTATAATCAGACTGCTTCCAAAGCAGAACAGATCGCCCTGTGCCAGTTTATCCGGGACGGTCATCTTTCCGCTCAGACGCGGCGGTTGAAACGGCTGTATTCTGCCAAGCTGAAGGAGCTTCTTGCCACGGTCAGAGAAACCTTTGGCACAGACTGCAGTATTCAGATCGGAGCCGCCGGAACCAGCCTTGCCCTTACGCTTCCCTGCCAGGCAGACGGCGCATCTGTAAAAAAAGCAGCACGACTTCTGGGACTGCGCCTTACTGTTCTGAAAGAAGACCCGTCTGCCATCACTCTGCTGCTTTCCTGCTCCTCTATGCCCACAGGAGACTTCCGTCCTGCCTGCGGACTTCTGAAGCAGGTAATTGATAGTTTTTAATCTCTCCGGTTGTCGATCATGTAAAGCAGGGCATTGCAGATACAGGCTGCAATATTGCTTCCTCCCTTACGTCCCCGGGCCACAATATAAGGCGCTCCTGACTCCATGATCAGCTCTTTGGACTGCACCACATTCACAAAGCCTACGGGAACTCCGATGATCAGCTCCGGATCCAGCTTACCTTCCTGGATCAGTTCATAAAGACGCACAAGGGCTGTAGGAGCATTTCCAATGGCAAAGATCAGTTTTTTATTCAGGGCCGCTGCCTTATCCATACTGGCAGTGGCTCTTGTTGTACCGTTCTTTTTTGCCATTTCCGCCACATCCTTGTCCGACATAAAACAGTAAACCTCGCCTCCGTACCGGGCAAGGGCACGTTTGTTGATTCCTGATTTTGCCATCTGGGTGTCCGTTACAATACAGGCGCCGTCTTTTATGGCTGCCATTGCCTTTTCGATTACTTCAGGAGAAAAACAGAGATTGTCCGCATAGTCAAAGTCTGCGCTGGTATGAATACATCTTTTTACCACAAGCTCAGTTCCCGGAGCCAGCTTTTTATCTCCCAGCTCCTCTGTAATAATCTCAAAGCTTCGTTTCTCGATATCCATGGGCTTTACATTTTCAAGCTGCACCTTCATGTTTCTGTTCCTCCTGTTCCTTCTTCCAGAATCTCATATATTTTTTTCATATCCAGGTGTTTCCGAAGCTCTGCCGCCAGAATATCATACTGGGTTTCCTTAAAAGCAGCAAAATCCACGCCCTCCATCTGAGATACGTCAATGCCTTTTTTCTTTCCGGCTGCGCGGATCAGGGCAAGAGCAGATTCCTCTTTGTCAAAAATCCCATGCACATAGGTTCCGCACACATTTTCAAAAACAGTTCCTTCTGTTTTTTCCTGTCCCGTAACTCCGTCTCTTGTCCAGGTACTTGCTTTTGCTCCGGACTTCCAGGTACTTTCACCCATATGGATCTCATAGCCGGTAAACTCCACACCGGTAAGAGGCTGATAATCCCCTTCCATATCCAGATATTTTCCTGTTACCTGGGTTCTTGTTTTCTTTTCTGCAAATACAGTGTCCATTGGCAGAAGTCCCATTCCCCTCATGGTTCCTCCTGCTTCTACTCCATAAGGATCGCTTAAAGATTCTCCAAGCATCTGATAGCCGCCGCAGATACCAAAAACAAGGGTGCCCTTTGCCGCAGCCTTCAGGATAAGAGCCTCCATTCCGCTTTCCCGAAGCCACTGAAGATCCTCCATGGTATTTTTTGTTCCCGGAAGCATGATCACATCCGGATTTTTCAGATCAGAAGCATGCTTTACATAGCGAAGAGACACGCCGGGAATGCTTTCCAGCGAGTTAAAGTCTGTAAAATTGGAAATTCTTGGTACCCGGATCACTGCAATATCAATCTGTCCGATTTCCTGATTTCTGTCAAACCTGTCTGTAAGGCTGTCCTCGTCCTCCACCTGGATATCAAGATAAGGAGCAACGCCTACCACCGGGATCCCACATTTTTCTTCCAGCATTTCCACACCCGGATCAAGAATGGTTTTATCACCGCGGAATTTATTGATGATCAGACCTTTTACCATTTCCCGTTCGTCCGGTTCCAGAAGCTCTACCGTTCCGTAAAGCTGGGCAAACACACCGCCTCTGTCAATATCTCCCACAAGGAGAACCGGCGCCTTTGCCATTTTTGCCATGCCCATGTTTACAATATCTTCTGTTTTCAGATTGATCTCCGCCGGGCTGCCTGCGCCCTCGATCACAATAATGTCATTTTCCGCAGCAAGGGCTTCAAAGGCCTTCATCACATCCGGCACCAGTTTTTTCTTATATTTAAAATAATCTCTGGCGCTCATGGTTCCAAGCACCTCGCCGTTGACGATCACCTGGGATCCCACATCATTGGTAGGTTTCAGAAGAATGGGATTCATGAGAACAGAAGGGGCGATTCCTGCTGCCTCTGCCTGCATCACCTGAGCTCTTCCCATTTCAAGCCCTTCCTCTGTAATAAAAGAATTCAGCGCCATATTCTGTGATTTAAAGGGGGCTACCCGATAGCCGTCCTGCTTAAAAATACGGCACAGCCCTGCGGCAAGAAGACTTTTTCCCGCGTTGGACATTGTACCCTGTACCATAATTGCTTTTGCCATATTATTCTCCCTCCAGACCTTTTTTCAGAGCTTCCAGAAGCCTTTCATTTTCCTGATGCGTGCGAACCGCAACCCGGTAAAAGCCCTCTGTCAGACCCGGATAATTGCTGCAGTCCCGGATGATCACTCCGTTTCGGATTCCTTTTTCAAACAATCCGGGCTCTCCCCTGAAAAAAATATAATTTGCCTCAGAAGGATACACGGTAAATCCCAGCTCCTCCAGACCTTTTTTCAGGCAGGGCGCCTCCTCAAATATTGTTTTTCTTCCTTTTTCTACATAGGCATTTTCTTTCAGGGCAGCAATCCCTGCCATTTCTGCCATAACAGAAATATTCCAGGGCTGAGTCACCTGAGCCATCTTTTCCAGAAGCTCTTCGTTTTCGCTGAGGCCATAGCCCAGCCGGATCCCCGCCATGGCATAACGCTTTGTAAACGCTTTCAGAATAAAAAGATTATGATATCTGGAAAGCTGCGCTTTCAGAGAATATTTTCCCGGCTCCTTTACAAAGTCAAGAAAACACTCGTCCACCACCAAAAGGATTCCCAGCTCTCTGCAGCGCCTCAGCACATGAAAAAGAAATTCCCTGTCTGTAAGGATTCCCGTGGGATTATTGGGATTGCAGAGAAAAACCATGTCCAGATCTCCGTGAAGCCAGTCAATAAAACTTTCCTGCATACAAAAGCCGTCTTCCTCTCTGAGAAGCACATGCTCCACCTGACATCCCACACTTGTAAGAGCCTGTTCGTATTCAGCAAATGTGGGCACAGGAATCAGGGCCTTTTTGGGGCGTACAGCCTGACAGAGTGAAAAAATAAGCTCTGCAGCTCCGTTTCCGCAGATAATATGCCGGGGATCCATATCCTCGTACTCTCCCAGCGCTTCTCTTAAAGGCGCATAGCCTACCTGGGGATAGTCTCCTGTTCTGTCCAGGCTGTCTCTGACTGCCTGTTTTACACTTTCCGGGGTGCCAAGAGGATTGCAGTTGGCTGAAAAATCCATGCAGTTCCGATAAGTATATATGTTTCCTCCATGTACGTGTTTCATGTTTCTGTCTCCTGTATGTCAATTCATCCCTGTTTCCATCTGTCTGCTGCAGACTCCGCTCCGGGATCCTGTTCTTTACAGTTCCCGGAGTCCCATATGGCTACAGCAGAATCTGCAATGCCAGACGCAGACCGGCACAGATCACAAGGCTTAATACTGCCGTGGCGTACATCAGCCTGTTTGCCCTTCTGATATCCTCTGGTTCTACCGGACGCAGACTGTCTCCGATGGTGGGCTTTTCATATAATTTTCCAAAATAATATGCATTTCCTGCCAGCTGGATTTCAAGAGCTCCTGCCATTGCCGCCTCTGTCTGAGCAGAATTGGGGCTTGCATGGTTCCTTCTGTCCCTTTTGTAGATTTTTGCAGCATTTTTCCCGTTCATTCCGGAGAAAAAGGATGCTGCTACCATCAGCCATCCGGAAATTCTTGCAGGAAGATAATTGGCAAGATCATCAAGCTTTGCCGCACATCTTCCAAAATAAAGATATTTATCGTTTTTGTAGCCAAGCATGGAATCCATGGTGTTGATGCCTTTATAAAGAAACATCACAGGGGCACCGCCTGCGGCCATGTAGATCATAGGAGCGATCACACCGTCAGAACAGTTTTCTGCCACGGTTTCCACAGCAGCCTTTGTAACCCCTTCTTCTGTAAGGGCTTTTGTATCACGTCCCACGATCATGGAAACCGCATATCTGGCTTCCTCTATGGTTCCGTTTAAAAGCCGGTCATGTACCTTCATGCTTTCATCCTTTAAGGATTTTGTGGCAAGGAGCTGATAACACCAGAAGGTTTCCACAGCGCATCCCAAAGCCGGAACATTCCGGTACAGAACAGATAAGATCACTGCCGGAATCCCAAAGGATAAAAGGCAGACCAGAACTACTTCCAGAAAGCCTCCCAGAAGCTCTCCTTTTTGGGTTTTGGGAAATATTTTTCTGATTCCCTTTTCAAGTACGGCAATCAGGTTTCCGATCAGGCACACCGGATGGTACAGCCATCTTGGATCGCCGATCAGAAGATCAAGTAAAAACCCTGCTGTCAGGGCAATGGTATGATAAAACAAAATTTCCTCTTCCTGACACGGCGCCTGTTTATTGGCTGTGTCTCTGTTTTTTATATTCCAGACATTTTTTCAGAAACGCCTCCGGCACCTTCTGGTTTCCGTAATAATAAAGATGAGGAAAACCGGCCATCAGGGTGTCTGTTCCATGAATACAGTCCCATCCTCTGGTGCCTTCCGGCTTTTCTGCGCGGAAATCCTTTCCGCAGGTTTCTGAATCAAAATAGTGAAATTCATGAGCAGGGATCCTGCCAAGGTCTTTTTCTCCCAGAACCGTCTTTTGCTGGCTCAGCATAATATACCCGAACCGGGAAAGCCCTGGTGTGCGGAATACTTTTCCCGGGATCACACCTGCCATTTTGCAGAATCGTCCTTCCATATCCTCCATTTCCTCATGAAGGTACATAAAGCCTCCGCACTCTGCCATACAGGGCATTCCTCCGTTTACGGCATCCCTGATCTCAGCTTTTATACACTGATTCTGTTCCAGCATTTTTCCGTTCAGCTCAGGATACCCACCGTACAGAAGAAGCCCGTCCAGATTTTCAGGAAGCCTCTTATCATGTATGGGCGAAAACAGCACAAGCTCCGCTCCCATTTCTTTTAACAGGTTAAAATTGTCCTCATAAAAGAAACAAAAAGCCTCATCCTCTGCCACCCCGATCCTTACAGGCTGCTCAAGAGTATATTCTGCTGTAAGAGAAACCTCTTCCATCGCCGGCGCGCTTTCTGCAAGCTTCAGGATCCCGTCTATGTCCAGAGATTTTTCCAGCACTTCCGCAAGCTTCAGAAGTCTGCTCTTCAGCTGCGGAATCTCATTCGGAAGCACCAGCCCCAGATGCCGGCTTTCGATCACACAGTCCTCTGCCTTCGGCACATAGCCCAGAACAGAAATCCCAAGCTCCTGTTCCACCAGAGCTTTCATTCTGGGATAAAGCATAGGCGACATCTGATTAAAGATCACTGCCTTTATGCAGCTGTCCTTCCGGTATTCCAGAAAACCTTTGATATAAGCTGCCAGAGAAACACTCATGCCTTTGCTGTTTACGATCAGGATCACAGGAGTACTGGTTGATCTTGCCAGGTCATAGGCGCTTGCCTTTGTGGTGGTTCCGCCTACGCCGTCATAATATCCCATAACTCCTTCCATCACAGAAATGTCACAGCCGGAAGCGTTTTTCTGAAAAATCCCTCTGGTGATTTTTTCTGATGTAAAAAAGGTATCCAGATTTCTTGATTTTGTTCCGATCACCCGGCTGTGAAACATGGGATCAATGTAATCCGGACCACATTTAAAGGAAGCTGTTTTCAGTCCCCGGTTTACAAAAGCCTGTAAAAGTCCGCAGGTGATCAGCGTTTTTCCGCTTCCGCTGGCTCCTGCTGCCAGAAGTATTCTCGGTATTTTCATGGATCGCGCCTCCTTTTATTTATGAGCCTGAATGGTGATCACATAAATCGGATTTTCTCCCATCATCATGTGATAGCGTCCCACTGATTTTGACCGGGAAACTGCCAGCTGGACAACCTCTGTTTCCCAAGAAACAGAAGCATCCTTCCCTTCCAGTTCGCGGATGCATTCCATTGCTTCGCCTACAGTTTCCAACGTAATACAGTTGATCACCATGCGAACCTGCGGATTTTTTTTCAGAAGAAGCCTTACAATTTCCTTCAGGTTTCCCGAAGAACCGCCGATAAACGCATGAGTAGGAGCAGGAAGCTCTTCCAGCGCCTCCGGCGCGGTTCCTGCAACGATCTCCATATGATCAAGAGCAAACTTTTGTCTGTTTTCCTGAAGAAGCCCAAGAGCATCCTCTTTTTTCTCCACAGCATAAACCCTTCCCTCATAAGCTCTCAGCGCCATTTCCACGGAAACCGAGCCTGTTCCTGCCCCTACGTCATAGCAGACAGAATCTTTTTTCAGCTTCAGTTTTCCAAGAGAGACCATGCGGATCTCCGCTTTTGTCATGGGAGCCTTTCCTCTGATAAAAGTCTCATCCGCAAGCCCGTGGGTGGAAAGCAAAGGTTCCGCCTGGTCATTATATGCGCACACTACGCTCAGAGCATCTCCCTGATACTCTGTCAGCTCACAGGCTTTTTTTACAAAAATCTTTTCGTTTTTATAGGAAAGATTTTCCCCCACATAGAGAAGTACATCTCCCATTCCGTAGGAAGTCAGCTTACGGGCAAGCCTGGCTGTTCCGTCAGCGGTTCCCAAAATGGCAAACACCTTTTTGTGATTCCGGATCAGGGACACAAGATTGCAGGTCTTTCCGTGGGCGCTGACAATCTTTGCATCCTCCCAGGAAAGACTGATTTTTGCCATAAAATACACAACTGAGGAAATCCCGCAAATCACCTCTGTGTCTGTTCCCAGAAGGTCAAGAAGCTTTTTTGCTCCACTGTAAAATCCCACGTCGCCGGAAAGAGCAATAACAATCCTCTCATATTCCGGATGTTCTGCAATGTACTGTGCAATCTCACTGCTTCTGTACTCATAAAAAACATCCTGATGAGAAAGGCGCACGGCATCTGCCATTCTTCTTGCCCCGATAATAAGATCTGCTTTTTCCACAGTCTCTTTTCCCTGAATGGTAAGGGTTTCCCGGCTTCCCATGCCAATTCCCAGAAGGGTAACGTGGGGCTTGTATGTAAAACCAAATTTTTCTGCCAGCATACGTCTGCACGCTCCGGGAGAAATTCCTGTATCGCCGGAGGGTCTTCCTATGATCACAGGAACTGCTCCGCAGGAAATGGCTGCCTGGATTTTTTCCGGAAATCCTCCTGCTTTACCGGAATCCTTTGTGACAAGATAACGACAGTCATACTGTCTCAGCATTGCACGGTTCATTTCCTCAGAAAAGGGACCCTGCATGGCAATGAGATTTTTCCCCTCAAAGCCCAGCTCCCTGCAGGCTTCTATAACTGAAGGAAGGGACAGCACTCTTGCAAAAATCCGTTTCTGGTAGTCCGGAATTTCTGTAAATGCTTTCAGTTCCTTACTTCCTGTGGTAAGAAGAACTTTCCCCTCTGTTTCTTTCAGATACCGGACAGCAGCCTCTGTGCTTTCTACGTAAACTGCCTGCTGATGCTCACTGTCGTTTCTCAGCACCCGTATGCAGGAAATCTCTGTATTGCTGCAGGCTGTACGGATATTCTCCGTCACCTCCGCCGCATAGGGATGAGTGGCATCCAGTACAAGCTGAGGCCTTTCCCTTTTTAAAAGCTCCTCCATCTCAGGCCGGGTAAGACGTCCGGCACGCACATGAAGAAACTCTCCCTCCTGAAGAGATTTTGCTCCGTATTCTGTGGCAACACAACCAAGAACCGGGATCTGGTTTTCCCCAAGGAAGCGGCAGAGTCCATAGCCCTCTGTCGTACCGGCAAACACAATGACTTTATACATTCCGATATCCTCTTGGAGTCACCATTTTTCCATTGATCACTTTTGTCTGGGAATTTCCCACAAACACGGTGGTAAACATATCTACCTTTGTATCACGAAGCTCTTTCAGTGTCATAAGATGGTATTCCTCGCCCTCTCTTCCAATCATGGAAACAGTACCGCACACGGTTTCCGGTGATTTGTACTGCATCATCAGATCGCAGGCCTTCTGAAGATAATCGTGACGTTTTCTGCTGGAAGGATTATAGAGACAGATCACAAAATCTGCCTGGGAGGCTCCCAGAAGACGAGCCTCGATTTTTTCCCATGGCGTCAGAAGATCGCTTAAGCTGATCAGACAGAAATCATGGATCAGCGGCGCGCCAAGGACTGCGGCTCCGCCAAGGGCAGCCGTTACTCCAGGAATAATTTCAAGCTCTACCTGAGGATATTTTACTCCAACCTCGTACATAAGGCCTGCCATTCCGTAAACCCCTGCGTCTCCGCTGCAGATCATGGAAACCACTTTGCCCTTCACAGCCTCCTCAAAGGCAAGAACACAGCGGTCCACTTCTTTTTTCATGGGAGTGGTAAGAAACTCTTTATCCGGAAAAGTATCCTTTACAAGATCCACATAAACGGTATATCCGATAATGGCATCGCTAGCCTTTAACGCTTCCATGGCAATTCCTGTCATCTGGTCGCAGCCTCCCGGCCCGATTCCAACTACATAAATTTTATTCAAAATGTACCTCCCATTCCCGGAGCGCAAGAGCAGTGGTAACACCGTCCCCTCCGGATTTTCTTTTTATCAGTTTCCCCTTTGCCGCGCCCAGCACAGCGCTTCTTTCACAGACATTGTCTGCGCCTGTTACAGATTTTACAAAGGCTGAGGGAGTAAAATCTCCCTGTACCTTCATAAGCTCTTCTCCCTCAAAGGTAAGAAAAGGGAGCTTTTTCTTTTCTGCCAGAGCCAGAAGTCCCGGCTCGTGTTTTTTTATGGAAATGCTTGCAAGCTGCTCCACTGCCTGGGGAAAAATATCTTCCTGTTCCAGACAGCTGTCCGCCGCTTTTTCAATTCCTTCCGGCTCCTTGTTTTTACGGCATCCCATACCCAGGGTAACAGCCTTTGGGATCACCTGGACTGTGGATAAAAACGGAGTACAGGATTTATGGACAGTAACCTGTCTCTTATACACATCTGACGCTGCCG
>ENA-OZGU01001855-OZGU01001855.1-human-gut-metagenome-genome-assembly--contig:-NODE-1855-length-11006-cov-4.577025_pt1 | contig 11006 bp, 7 predicted proteins | sample MGYA00244662_ERZ653670 | MGnify/ENA primary metagenome ERZ653670 (study PRJEB26926, sample SAMN06165224) | human gut metagenome | biome: ENVO:00009003; feature: ENVO:2100002; material: ENVO:00002003...
GCCTGCTTCCGCTCTACTTCGCCTTCCGCGACTTCAGGCCCAGACTTGCCCGTCTGTTGCTCGCGCTGGCACTCCTTTCGGGTTTCGGCGCAGGGTTTGCCCGCGTGGTGGTGGGAGCGCACTTCCCGTCGCATGTTTTTGCGGCGTTAGCGCTGGACTGGCTGATTTCTGCGGGCCTCTATATTGCCGCTTTTGACCGCGCCGGACTGGTGCGCAAGCTTCGCGCGCTGCTGCCTTTCGGCCGCCGTTCGACTGAGGATCAGCCCGGCCGCGTGACGCTTTATCTTTTCACGAGTCTTTGGTGGGCCATTGTCTTCAATGGTCCGATGACCGCCAAGCTCGCGATTGACAACAACCTCGTCACGACCGACTCGCTCATCCTAAGCTTGGGCACGACAGCCGCCTTTGCATTCGTCTCCGCTGCAATCATTGAACTCTGCGGACTGCTGCCGAAGATGGTCTTCCGCATTCTGCTGCTGATTTTGAATACGCTCGGAGCCGCCGCTTTTGCTGCCGCCTATCTTTACGGCACGGCGATGACGCCGGACATGGTCCGCAACTTTCTTGCCACCGATCCGGCAGAAGCACAAGCCTATCTGAGCACCCGCTCCGTTCTCCTCTTCCTGGCCGCCTGGCTGCCGCCGATGCTCGTCACGCTGGCTGCAAATCTAAAGAGGTCCGCCTGCGTTGCCCGTCCGACGCTGCTGCGCCGTCTGCTTGTATTCCTTCGCCGGCTCTTTACCTCCATTGGGTTTGCTGCTGTGGGCGTTGCGCTCATCGGCCTCAACTTCCAGGCTTTCGCCGGCGCGATGAGAAACGACAAGTCACTGCGCTACATGATCGCTCCGGTTAATGTCGTCTATTCGGGCATGCGCACCATCGTGGGCGACTCGAGCCCTGAAACCAACGCCCCGCGTGTGGCCGTCGACCCTTCCCCGTCGCTTGCCGTCAAGCCGTCTCGTCCGGCGGTGCTCGTTGTGATGGTAGGCGAAACCACGCGCTCAGCCTCCTGGCAGCTCGCGGGTTACAGCCGCGAAACCAATCCGCAGCTCTCCGAGCTTCAGATTATCAGCATCCCTCGCGTTGAAGCCTGCGGGACGTCCACCGACGTTTCTCTGCCCTGCATGATGAGCCGCATTGGCCGCAGCGACTACAACCGTGATCGAATCCTCTCTGAAGAACAGCTCCCGAGTCTCTTAAACCGCGCCGGCGCCAACGTGCTCTGGATTGACAATCAATCGGGCTGCAAAGGTGCCTGTACGGGCGTCAGCTCCCGTGCGACGACGCCTAATCCGCAGGACTGCCCCAACGGCGAATGCGGTGACCGGGTATTCCTCTCGGAATTGAAAGGCGAACTTGGGAAACTGCCCGCCGACCGTCCGACTGTACTCTTCCTTCACATGATGGGGTCTCACGGTCCGGCCTATTCGCTTCGCTCCGACAAGGCCAGAAAGCTCTTCGAACCGGAATGCACCGATGCAGACCTTAAGAGCTGCAGCCGCGAATCGGTTATGAACGCTTACGACAACAGCGTGCGCGAAACGGATTACGTTCTGGCGTCTCTGATCCGCATGCTTAAAGATACGTCCGGCAGCATCGATTCCGCACTCGTTTATGTCTCCGACCATGGCGAATCCCTCGGTGAAGGCGGTCTCTACCTCCACGGCGCCCCCTACTGGATGGCGCCCAAGGAACAGACTGAAGTGCCGATGGTGCTCTGGATGAATTCGGGATTTGAGAAGACCTTCAGCATCAACCGCAGCAAGCTTGAAAAGAATGCCGCCGGCCGAGTGACTCATGAGAACCTTTATCACACCGTCCTCGGACTGCTCAACGTCAAGTCAACGACCTATGTGCCGACCTACGACCTGACGCACTAAACGATCAAGTCGTCCATCAGGCGAAAACGAAGAAGGACTCGATAGCCGCGCAATAGGCTCTCTATCGAGTCCTTCTCTTTTTTTGGAAGTGTTTTCTCAGAATAATGGCAGACACTGCGGTCCGTTATTCGCCCTGATCAATACGTCCTAAGAGTCTTCGGCACCCTGCTGCCTGAGGATGGAGCCCATTGAAGAGGCTTCGATAGTGCTTATCCGCCGATTCCAGAAGCTGCCGGCGCTCTTCGGGTTCAGGCTTATTCACCAGACCAGCTGTGCGGTGAAGATTGAGCGCGAGCTCGCCTGCGGCAAGCAGCAGCTCATCAGGATGCGGCACACCCAGTTGATCACCCGGAACCGTCAGCAGCACGCGCGTCCAGAAGCGAAGATCCGGATTCTCAAGCTGTGAAAGCGTATCGGCAGCCAATTCAACAGCAGCGGGCAGCATGTCGCCGTCCAGTGATGACGGCAGAAGCTCAGACCAGTCTTCCACAAGAGACGCGCGCAATTCACGGTTAGCGTCGCCCAGCCGCTTGATGGCCACATCGAACTGTCCTGTACGCATGGCCAGCGTGCCTTCAATCAGCGCAAACGGTGCGCCGACACTCCCGCCGGCCGTCGCAGCAGCCCGCAGCAGCCCGCAGCGTCGGCAAGAGATTCAGTGCAACCTGAGCCGGCGCAAGCGTCGTCTGAACATCTGCATCCGCCTGAGAGAAACCTTCCACCATGGCGCGCAAAAGCCGCCTGGCATAAGCCGCATCCAAAAGTGTTTCCTGAGTGATTGCAGAAAGCGCAGCGGCGATCACGCGTGCACGTCCAGGACCGGAATATGGGAAGGCTTCAAGCAGGGCCACCGCTTCTTCATGCGCCGGTGATGCCTCTTCCTGACGGCGAGCATGTTCCTCACGCCGAATGTGATCTGTCTGGGCAAATTTAGCCATATAACGATCAAGCCATTCGAGCATGCGGACTCCTCCCTTCCTAAACCGTTTCTGCGGTCTCAATCCTAGCCAATAAACATGCGGCTTGTCCTACGCATTTGCCTCTACCAAAATGGAGAAAAGTTAGAGGATTGATCGCGAAATACGGGAGAAAACAAATATTGAGCATCTGCAGCATCGATTGACATGAAATCTCACCCATAAACACTGCATAGCCATTCATGTCGAGATCAAACTCACTGAAGACTGTGTAATCAATGCGCAGTTGGTCGTCAACAACTGAGGGTATTTACTACACATAGATTTTCCCTACTGTTAGAACGATAAAGAATGCAAACATTTGCCAAGCGAGGAATGCGCAAATGTCTGAACTGATGCAGACCGAGACCACGAACAGCCAAAAAAGACAATTGTTTTTTAAGGGTTTTTAGATTGCACTCTTCAAAAACAACTGTTCATTTAAAGGCGCATCAATGATATTTATTGGCATGACAAATTCGTTCTATCAAGCGATGCACAGAAAGTTATTGCGCATAACGCATTCGAGCAGGATAGCTCTCTCAAACAACATCTCGTAGGATAGAAACAGATTTGTGAAAACTATCGCAATGGCAAATATAAATCAACTAGCCACAAAATAGATTCGCAAACTTGTCAATCATTAAATATTCCGTTCGCAATTATGACCTTTAAGTACACAAATTTACCCCCCCCCTTCCAAATACGCATTTTCATTGCTGACAATTGCTATTCTTAGCACATCTTCCATTGCCTTTGGCGCGACCAAAATTGAATGGGTGGGCACAGCTAGTGAAAGTGGAGACTCGCAAATTACCAGAAATTTTAAAAACGGCGAATATGATGGCAAAGAAATTTCTGGCATTAAAATTTCTTTGGAAGGATATGTAAACAATCTCTGGGGCGATACAACCGAAGGGTTAGTCATCAGCGGAAAAAATTTAACCGTTCAAGGAAATGATAAAAATGTAACTATAGTAAATGTTTCACAGAACGACAAAATTGATAACAATGGCAGGATATATGCAACAAACGCCAGATTCACGCCATCTAGTATTAATTTCAACAATCTGAAGAACGTCTACATTGCCGCTATTGGTGGAAAAGAAACAGGAAATGACAGTACAGCAATCTCATCTAAAGGAATGGGAAATAAAGTGTCTGTTTCAGGCGACACGGTCAGACTGATTGGATCACTGGACGTAACTGGATTGGGCAATCAAATTGAAGTCTCCATGAGCGGAAAGGACTCTTTTTGGTACGGCAGCAAATGCGGTGGATCCTTATCAGAAGTTGCGATATCTCTCGCAAATCAAGCCACATGGATTTTCAATGCAAGCGGGTCAAAATACAATCAAAATGGACAATTAGATAACTTGTCTCTTGATGGAGGCATAGTCGTTATTGCCAATGAAATCGTCTGGCAAACATATGAAAATACTATTATCAAGGACTCTACAGGGAACGAATATGTTCTATCCGATTATAGGAATCGTGATGGAAAATATTCTGAAGTAGATATCAGCAATTTAACCGGTCCAGGCGGCATTTTTAAAATCGACCTAGATTGGCAAACCAATCAAGGCGCAAAACAATACACCGAAAAAAGCGACTTCATCAAGATTGGCAAAGCTGAAGATAATTCAAGCCAAACGGTATGGTTCGACATCAGCAAAGCCCATTTGGATGAAATGAAGGATGGCGACAAACTTTATTTTGCGAGTGTTGGATCCGGAGATACGACCTTCTCTACCAATGCCGATGGTGAAGTCAGCAGCGCTGACGAAATCTACAGTTTCAAATACAGCTCTCAAAGCGAAGAATCTGACAACCTCACGTACTGGTTCCTGACGAAATCTCAGGGAGGCACCAACGAAAATGTCGCCCTCTTGAGAAACGCTGCACTGGCATCCTATTCACTGGCTTCGGATCTGGATCGCTTCCACGAGCGTCGGGACGAAGCTCGTTATGAAGAGGCTGGCGCCGGCGGTCTTTGGGCTCGCTATCGCTACTCCGACATTGGCCGCGACAACACTTTCGACATGGACAAAAACATGATCCAAGTGGGCTATGACAAGGAAGTATCCACTGCCGACAGCCGCAAAATTGTGGGCATTGCGTTTGACTACACCCATGCCGATACCGATCTCACCGGTATTTCCGGCAGCGGCAGCAATGATCGCTACGCCTTGAACCTCTACTATTCTGTTCTGGCCGACTGCGGCGGCTATGCCGACTTCACCGCGAAAATCGGTCGTCTCGGCAGCGATTATGACCTCCGCAACCTGACGGGGCAAAAAATCGGCAGTTCGTTCTGGCAGACGTTCTACGGTGTGAGCGCTGAATTCGGCTGGCGGTACGCGTTGAATGACACGTTCTTCATCGAACCGCAGACTCAGCTCCAAATCATCCGCATTGAAGGCGACCAGTTCGAAACGGACGGCGGCATCAAAGCTCAAATTGCAGACACCAACAGCGTCATTGGCCGAATCGGTCTTCGTGCCGGCAGCACCTTCACGCTGGGCTCCGCAGAACAAAAAAGCTCGGCGTATGTCTTCGCTGACGCACTCCGCGAGTTCAAGGGCGATTATGCCTTCGCTGCCGCAGGCCATTCGACAGCGGGCGACTTCACCTATTCCGGCAAAGAGAGTTGGTATGACGCAGGTATTGGCACCAATGTGGCCTTGAGTTCCAATATCAACTTCCGCCTCAACGCTAAATACATTTTCGGCGGCGTTTTCGAGAGCAGCCGACAAATTGATGCCGCGATTCATTTCGCCTTCTAACCCATAGCAGTGCGGCCTGCGGCCACCACACGGCCTGCGGGACGATCACTCTTGCCGATAAATCGGGTTGCCTAGCCGGATCATCACGTTTTTCTGCGGGTGGTCCGGCTAAATGCATTCTGCGTGTATCCATACCTGTACGGCGCTGTGGCATACAGCTTACAAGACCAATCGTTGCCGGTCTTTTAATTTTCACTTTCATTTGATAAACAAAAAAATCGAATGCGCTATTAGAAATTAACAATCATACCAATAGATTGAAAAATAATATCTAACATATAGATGCTATATATGGTTTTTAGAACAAACCAAATCAAATCTAAGGGATAAACGGCAAAAAAATGCCGCTGCCATCAAACCATTTAGTTGGAGCCCCACAACTTAGGGAAAACGCTCTAAATCGATAGACGTATAAAAATGAAAACACATCTAAACAAGTTTTTACACTTGTCAACAAAATATGATATGAAATACGCCTAGACCACGATATCGGCAATGAAGGTCTTATTTGTAAACGTTATTTGGCGTGAATGAGCTGGAAATGCCTCTGCCCAAACAGTAATCAATTTTTTATATTCTGAAAACTTACTGGTATGCATTTTAAGCAATGCATCGTGCTTCCCTTCAACATTTATTCACAAACATCAAAAACACGCATCTCACTATAGGATTGGATTCGATTTTTTCCAAAATCATCTTCAATTGCGAAGTCGAGTTATTGAAAAAAGCAATTGTCGCAATAAACGATACATTTACAAACAATCCAATCTAGGTTGCTTGCGTGATGACGAACTACCTCTATAAAGTCCTGCCACCTCAGTATTCACACGTGAATAAGGTTTACTGTCTTTTGGTGGCTACCGTATTTTGCGCACTTCCGCTTTGCTCAACAGAAGCTGCAGCAGAAAATATTCTCAAATACGATGGAACAACGGATATTCATGGGGATGCCAAAACACGGGCATCCAAAAATGAATATGACGGCATCGATATCCGTATAACGGGTGTTGATCCAGGCTATTACACCGAAACGACGGAAGCTCTTGTTGTAGACGGAAAAACCCTTAATGTTAAGGGCAAAGGCAAGTTCGTCCGCATTGTCAATACCGCTCAGAACGAACGAATTGACAACAACGGCGGCATCTATGCCAAGGGCGGATCGACCGTTAATTTCACTGACGTCGATTCGATTTATATTGCCGCCATCGCTGGTAAGGAAGGCGGCAATGACAGCACTGTCATATCTGCTAAAGATCCCATATGGAAAGATAGAACCGGATACACAAATACCATAAACATATCGGGTACTGTTATTCAATTGATCGGCTCCATAGATGTCTTTCATAGTTTTGGATCTGTGCTGAACCCAAATGCTCGTCATACAGTCAATGCCGCCCTGTCCGGTTCTGACTCTTTTTGGTATGGCAGCGCTATTGGCGAAAGTGATGAACGAACTGCAGTTAATCTCTCGCTCGCTGATGGTGCCACTTGGATCTTTAATGCAGGAAGGTCCCTCTTAAATGCAGGCGGGATCATAAGCAATCTGAAGCTTGACAAAGGTGTAGTTCTTTTTGCGGATGCCGAGGTTTGGGAAACCTATCGAAAGACGGTGATTAAAGGTACGGATTACGTATTGGCGAATTTCCGAGATCACAACGAAAGATATTCCCAGATTGAAATTCGAAATCTCACGGGGCCTGGCGGCATCTTCAAAATCGATCTGGATTGGCAGACCAACAACGGCGAACGGCAATACACCGAGAAGAGTGACTTCATCACCATCGGCACAGCTGAAGACGGCTCACACCAAATCGTTGAATTCGACATGGGCAAAGCTCATCTGGATGAAATGAAAAACGGCGACAAGCTCTACTTTGCAAGCGTGGAGTCTGGGAACACAACCTTCTCTACCAATGCTGACGGTGAAGTCAATCGTGCTGATGAACTCTATCGCTTTGCGCTTCACACGCAGAGTGAAGAAGATGAAACTGATCAGCTTACCTATTGGTTCCTAACCAAGTCCATCGGCAGTGCTAACGAAAACGTCGACTTCTTGAATAATGCGGTGCTGGCCTCCTTCTCACTGGCCTCTGATCTGGATCGCTTCCATGAGCGTCAAGGTGAAGCTCGCCATGAGGAACGCGGCACCAATGGCCTTTGGGCTCGGTACCGCTATTCAGATATCGGTCGTAAGCACGCGTTTGACATGGATAAAAGCATGATCCAGGTCGGCTACAACAAGGAAGTATCCACGGCAGACAGTCACAAAATTGTCAGCTTGGCCTTTGACTATACGCGTGCAGATACAGATCTCTTCGGCGTTTCCGGCAGCGGCAGCAGCGATCGCTATGGACTGAACCTCTATTACACGGTCTTAGGCGAGAGCGGCAGCTATGCTGACTTCAATGCGAAGATTGGTCGTCTCGGCAGTGACTACAACCTCCGAAACGATTCCGGCCAGAAAATCGGCGGATCGCTTTGGCAGACGTTCTATGGCGTGAGTGCTGAGCTGGGCTGGAAATTTGAGTTGAATGACTTCCTCTTTATTGAACCGCAGACACAGCTTCAAGTCATCCGCATTGAAGGCACTCGGTTTGAAACGGAGAGCGGCATCAAGGCTCAAATTGCGGATACCAACAGCATCATCGGCCGAGTTGGTTTCCGTGCCGGCAGCAGCTTCTCGTTTGGTTCTGCTGAACGCATCAGCACGGCGTATATCTACGGCGACGTGCTCCGCGAGTTCAAGGGTGATCACGTCTTCGCTGCCAGAGGCCATTCCACGTCTGTCGACTTCTCATACGCCGACAAAGAAACTTGGTATGACGCCGGTATTGGCGCCAACTTGTCTTTGAGCAGCAATACCGATCTTTGGCTCAATGCCAAATACATCTTCGGCGGCTACTTCGAGAGCAGCCGACAGATTAATGCGGGCGTCCGCTTCTCTTTCTAACCCTCTCGCAGACTTCCGCGGTCTCTATTCAGACCGCGTGAAGCTCTGCATTTCCGGAAAGTCGGGTTGAGTACCCGGACGGACCGTCAACTTCCCCCATTGACGAGCCGGCCAACACTCAACCCGCGTTTTATTTTGTGCTGAGCAGCAGGACATAAAATCATCCGGCAGCCCCTGACTTAATGACTGCCGCTTTCAGCCATTGACCAATTTCCGCTGACGAGCGCAGGAAGCTGCGAATCGCCTGCGGCAGGCTCGGAGATTTTCGTCAAAGAAGAGTTGGCTGGGCTGTCTGCCTGCCATAGGCCTCCAATGCTTTAAGTGTTTATCAAGAGATAAACTAGAGCCGTGGACTGGCAGCAAATCCCATGAAATTTGGATATTTCCGCGACTGATATCAAGCGCAGGATAAAAGTGCTTCGCAAAAATCGGAATCGAGACAGTTGTCACCAGAAAAGCTGCCTAAGTACTGACATGAGACGGCGCAGTCAGGCATTTCGGTGTGCGCAGCGAGGCACTGCAGCGGTTCAAAACGCTTTTTCTTGGCCGGAGATTGATTAGATCCTTCAAGTACTCTCGATATTTACGCTTTGTTTTGACGGAGGCTATGAGGAATATTCACAGGTACCCATACCAGAATTCGAGAAAAGGATAATTTCTTAATTTTCAATGCATTAACAGCATACCCAGAAGCAACTGTTCATAGCTAGAATTACAGTAATCCTTCGTTGGAAACTTCTCATGCGTCGCTCCGTCACCTTCTCTTTAGTTGTCCTTACCGTCTTTCTGTGGGCTGCCAGCCTTTGGCGGCTTTCAGCACGCGTCACCGGGATGGATCTCGTCTACGCCGGCATTCCGGCCGGACTGGCACTGCTGCTTCTGATCGGTTTTGCGGTCTCAGGGCGCATCTTTAATCCCAACGACAATGTTCGGCGGGTTTTCTCTGCCGTCCTCGCCGTCACGCTCCTTTTGACGATAGGGCTCGTCTACGCAGATATTTTTGTTTTTTCAGGCGAAATCTTTGAGCGGGGTCTCGCCATCTGGCGTCTTGATATCTTCTATCAAGAGCGCTTTGCCTACACGCTCGCTTTTGCCGGAGGCATCGTGCATCCGATCCTCTTCATCATTGCGGGTGTAGGCCTGCTCTGCCTGCCGCCCCCGAAGGACGGCTTCTCGATGCGCTGAGCCAAAAGCGAGCGCAAAAATTTAGCCATGCTCCCAACGGTCGCTCCAGCCTTGAGCCGGACCGCTGGGATCAGAAGGATCTGCCTGATCATCGTCGAGCGGCAAAAACGCTGTTTTTGGATGCCCGCAGTCAGGGCAGACGAAATCATCAGGCAGATCTAAAAAGGGCGTGCCGGGATCTATTGCCTCTTCGGGACACCCTTCGTCCGGGTTATAGACATACCAGCAGACCTTGCACTGCATGCGCGTATGAGCACCCACGCGGTCTCGAGCGTATTTATCAAGCAGCGCCTCCACCTCTGCACCGGTAGCAAAATGCGGTGCGCCCGTATCCTCTTCAGACATTAAGCACCTCCTCGGCCTTGATTTCTCCGCCGCCCAGAGTGCCGCGCTGCAAATCGTGACGCACCCATTCAATCAAGTCGGTGCATTTAGCCGCGCCATCAGCGAATTCTTCTGCTGAAATAGGAATTTCAGGCGGCACTTTGGCGATGACGTAAGCATCGAGGAGCGTCTTCCCGGCATTGTTGATGATCCGAGTTCTCCAGAGATTACGCACTTTGGTGTTCTGAATATGAGAACGAGTAATGCCCTGAAGCTCCACATCAATATCCCCCTGACCCAGGGTGGAAAGGAGCGCAGTCATGTCGCCGGGCGATAACGGCTGACGCTTCAATTCAAGCATGAAGCAAGGATCGGTCGGCATATCCGGCACGCCGGCATCGGCATCAAAAGCATCCAGCCGGTACTGCAGTTCCTGCAGAATGGCCGGCGCAGCAAAGACATCTGCACTCGGATTAACGAGCTGCGGGATCTTATCAAGACCCCGAGTGCCGACCACCTGAACCGTACGCGGCAGCCGTGCCAAAACAAAGAAATTCTCCTGCCCTGAGCGGCCGCTCTGCACGCGCCAGAGTCCAGGGACGCTCGTGTCGCCCGCTTTGGCCTCACCGCCGAAGAGCTTGATGCGAACTTCACCTTCGCCCAAGGTCGCCAGAAGAAAATCGATGTGTTTGGGATCGAAGTGTGAGAAATCCCAGACTTCCTGCAAGCCGCTGCCGTCAGCAGGCGCACGGCCAGCTTTGATGTCTTCCAAATGCGCTTCAATTTTCGAGCGCACATCGGTCAGAAAAGCAATCGTTGCTTCCGCCGCCGCGCGTTCGGTTTCCGGATCAAGTTTGGGTGCCGAAAGCCAGCGACGTGCGGCTTCTTCAACGGTAAAGGTCTGCATGGGTCTCTCCTCTTGAAT
>ENA-OZGU01001857-OZGU01001857.1-human-gut-metagenome-genome-assembly--contig:-NODE-1857-length-10994-cov-4.952829_pt1 | contig 10994 bp, 8 predicted proteins | sample MGYA00244662_ERZ653670 | MGnify/ENA primary metagenome ERZ653670 (study PRJEB26926, sample SAMN06165224) | human gut metagenome | biome: ENVO:00009003; feature: ENVO:2100002; material: ENVO:00002003...
ACGAGATCGCTCAGTGTCTCGTGGGCTCGGAGATGTGTATAAGAGACAGGGTTGGTAGTGTTCTCGATTATTCCGTTGGTCATCCTTACCGTGATCCTGAATCTGTCCAGTACCATGAGAACACTGGAAGGCGATATGCTGGTGGTGGCAGAGATCTCTGCAGACCGTATCAAAGAGGAACTACGGGTGACAACAACGATCGTATCCGAACTCGGATGCAGCTATCAGCTGTCTTCTCCGGTATTTACCCAGGAGCAGAAGCAACAGTATATCAACCAGCGTGTGGAAGCTTATGGAATGGTCAGAGGCAAGCTGATCGGCTCCAACGGTATCTGTGCTTATGACGGAACCGATTATAGTGACCGTGATTATTTTAAGAGATCCATGCAGGGAGAGGTCGTGGTATCGGATCCCGTGATCTCGAAGACAGACGGTAAGCTCAGCGTTATCATTTCCGCACCCGTATATGCAGACGGAGATAAGAATGGTGATATTGTCGGCGTGGTATTCGTTGTGCCGGATCCGGAGTTCTTAAATGATATTGCTGCGGCAGTCTCTGTCAGTAAGAATTCCGAGTGCTATCTGTTGGGAGAAACAGGTATCACCATTGCTCACTGTGATTCTGCGATTGCCCAGGAGCAGAAGAGCAACATTGAACTGTCTCAGACGGACAGATCTTTGCGGGGAATTGCAAAGGTAGAGCAGAAGATGATGACCGGAGCAACCGGATATGGCACTTATATGAAAGGCGGAACCCTCACAATACAGGCTTATGCACCAATAGAAGGAACCAATGGATGGAGCGTGGCAGTAAATGCACCACTGACAGATTTCCTTGGTTCTACCGTTGTATGTATTGTCATTGGTGTAGCAATAGGTGCTGCAGCTTTATGTTTCAGTGTGCGCAGGGCAAAAAAGATCGGTCAGGCGATCGGTGAACCGGTGGCAAAGTGTACCGAGAGATTACGTCTGTTGGCTGAGGGCGATCTGCATACTCCGGCACCAGTGATCCGGACACAGGATGAGACACAGATCCTGGCAGAGGCTACCGCCGCATTATCCGGTAACCTGCAGAAAGTGATTGGCGATGCGGATTATCTGTTGGGAGAGATGTCACAGGGCAATTTTGCACTGACTACAGGTTGCGCAGAAGCCTATGTGGGAGACTTTCAGGGACTGTTGGAATCTATCCGTAAGCTGAACCATAAGCTCAGTGAGACACTTAATGAGATCAAGACGGCAGTGGGACAGGTATCTCTGGGGGCAAACCAGATGGCAGATGCTGCCCAGGGACTTGCGGAAGGTGCTACCGACCAGGCCGGTTCCGTAGAGGAACTGCAGGCTACCATCACGAATGTAACCGAGATCGTGGAGAAGAATGCCAAGGCACTGGGAGGTTCTTACCAGAAGGCTATGGATTACCAGCAGCAGGCGAAGGACAGCGGAGAGGAAATGAAGGGTCTGACAGATGCCATGCAGCGTATCAACGATACTTCCAGGCAGATCAGCGATATTATTGGTGAGATTGAGGATATCGCATCCCAGACGAATCTGTTGTCCCTGAATGCAGCCATTGAGGCAGCCAGAGCAGGAGAGGCCGGAAGAGGCTTTGCAGTGGTTGCGGATCAGATCCGTAAGCTGGCAGATGACAGTGCACAGTCTGCGGTACATACCAGAGAATTGATTGAGACTTCCCTGCAGGAGATTGAGCATGGCAACCAGATCACGGACAAGACAGCCGAAGCATTGCAGAAGGTCGTGGAAGGCATTGAGGATCTGGCCAACGAGTCCAAGAAAGCCATGGAAGAATCCAAGGCACAGGCAGATGCCATGATGCAGATCGAACAGGGCATTGAACAGATATCCACAGTGGTGCAGAACAACTCTGCGACCGCAGAAGAAACTTCTGCCACCAGTGAGGAATTGTCTGCGCAGGCCACCAACATGAACGAGCTGACCGCAGCATTCCAGTTAAGAGATCAAAATGTACGATGATTCGGTGTAATGAATTCTGAAGATATGACATACAATGCTTAATAGAAACAAGCATTGGAGGCAGCCGTGTTCGAAAAACAGAATATACAGGAAACCGTAAATGAACTGAAAAGTGACGCAGTGAAGGGCCTTACCGATGGTGAGGCCTTTCGTCGTTTACAGCAAAATGGCAGAAATGAAATGAAAGCTGCCAGAAAAAAGACGAAAATACAGCTTTTTCTGGAGCAGTTAAAGGACCCGCTGATCTACATATTATTGATCGCAGCTGTGGTATCCGTCTTTCTGGGGGAGCTCAGTGATGCCGTGATCATCGGCACTGTGGTAGTGGTCAATGCCCTGGTGGGCATGCTGCAGGAGGGAAAAGCCCGAAAGGCACTGGAAGCGTTGAAAAAGCTGACCAGTCCACAGACTATAGTGATCCGGGATGGAATACGCAGAGAGATTCCGGCGGCGGAGCTGGTGACAGGGGATCTGGTAGACCTGGAGGCAGGGGCACAGGTACCTGCGGATATACGGCTGACCAGAAGCTCCAATCTGCAGGTAGAGGAATCTGCCCTGACCGGAGAATCGGTACCTGTGGAAAAAGATGCGCTGTTTCTGGCAGACTGCAGACACGAGATTCCATTGGCTGAACGGGTCAATATGGTATATATGTCTACTGTGGTGACCCATGGCCACGGAGAAGGAATCGTGACAGCTACGGGCATGGCCACGGAGATCGGCAGGATCGCCTCCATGATCACAGATGCGGAAGAGGAAATGACACCGTTACAGAAACGTCTGGGGGATATGGGAAAGCTTCTGAGTATTTTATCGCTGGGAGTATGTGCGGCATTGTTTCTGCTGGCGGTATTTCAACACAGAAATATTCCGGAAATGCTGCTGGTGGCGATTTCCCTGGCGGTGGCTGCGGTGCCGGAAGGTCTGCCGGCAGTGGTGACGATCTGTCTGGCATTGTCAGTGACCAGAATGGTCAAAGTACATACGATCATCCGCAGACTGCCTTCCGTTGAGACTCTGGGAGCGGTCAGCGTGGTCTGCTCGGATAAGACCGGCACACTGACCCAGAACCGGCTCACGGTGGAAAAATGCTGGTGGTATGATGTGCTGGAGGATGCTGCCGGCAGCAATGGAAGGGGAGAATCCCGATGCGTACAGGAGATGCTCCGGGGAATACTGTTGTGCAATGATGCTTCCCTGCAGGGAGAGCAACGGATCGGAGATCCAACGGAACTGGCGCTCTTAGACTTCGGAGAGAAGATGGGGATGCATAGAGAACGTCTGGAGAAGCAGTACCCCCGCTATGATGAAAAGCCTTTCGATTCGGACCGGAAGATGATGACGACCTATCACAGAATCCCGAAAAACGGAGGGCATAAGGGAAGCATTGCCTATACGAAGGGGGCACCGGATGTGATCGTACAGCACTGCACCCATATTTTACAGGACGGAAGAAGTGTGCCAATGACAGCCGGACAGAGAAAAAGGATCAGTGAGGTTGTAGAACTCATGAATTCCCTGGCGCTTCGGACACTGGCGGCAGCACAGAGCGGAAACACTCCCGGGTGTGGGGAAGAAGGTATGACATTCCTGGGAATCGTGGGGATGCGTGATCCTGCCAGACCGGAGGCGGAGGAAGCGGTGGAGATTTTCCGCCGTGCAGGTGTATCTACAGTAATGATCACCGGGGATCATGTGGATACCGCCTATGCCATTGCCAGACAGCTGGGGATTGCAGGGCATCGCAGTCAGTGTATTACAGGGGAAGAACTGAATCATCTGGATGATGCTTCTTTTGCCAGGAGGATCAGGAATATCAGGGTTTATGCCAGAGTGACTCCGGCCCAGAAGGTACGGATCGTGAAGGGGCTGCAGCAGAATGGGGAGATTGTGGCCATGACAGGGGATGGTGTGAACGATGCTCCTTCTCTGAAAGCAGCAGATATCGGTGTAGCCATGGGAACCGGCGTGGATGTGGCTAAACAGGCGGCGGACATGATATTGACGGATGATAATTTTGCAACGATTGAAAAGGCAATCGAGGAAGGCAGAGGCGTCTATGAAAACATCCGCAAGTCGGTGATATTTTTACTGTCCTCCAATCTCGGGGAACTGATGACCATGTTCGTAGCAGTGGCTCTGGGGCTGGCTTCCCCTCTAAAATCCAGTCATATACTGTGGATCAATCTGATCACGGATTCCCTTCCGGCGTTGGCACTGGGAGTGGATAAAAATGACGGAAAAAGCCTGATGCGCTGTCCTCCAAGAAAAGCAGCGGAGAGTCTGTTCGCCCGGGGCGGAATGGCCTGTACCTTACTCTATGGAGCGCTGATCACCGGTATCGGTCTGGCGGCATTTCTGGTATTGCCCTGTGGGATCATGGCAGGCAGGGGAGAACTGTCCTGGAATCTGTCTGACTGGGTGGAGGGACTTCGTGAATTACTGTCCCGGGAAAAAATACTTGCCCGATCCCAGACCTATGCTTTTACAGTACTGGGAATGTGCCAGCTGTATCATGCAGTGGGAATGCGGGATATGCAGAAGTCCGTATTTGCCATGAGACCCTGGGATAATCCGCTGATGGTGTTGGCCTGTGTTATTGGATTTGCGCTGCAGTTTGCGGTAACGGAAGTACCGTTTCTCATCGGAGCGTTCGGAACCTCCCATCTGTCCGGACAGGAATGGCTGCTATTGAATGTATTGGCAGCATTTCCACTGCTGGCTCATGAGCTGGTAGTGATGTTACGGAAGTGAGTACGCTTATCCGGGCTTACCGACGATTCAGAACGATAATTCGCCCTATAACTTCAGGCAGATATTCTTGCGTATGCAAGCATCTGCCGAATACCCTGCCTGAAGCTACATGGCTCTGGATAGTCGTAGCTGGATAGTCGTAATATTCAGAACCCCATTCGCAAAATCGCATCTCCGATGCTTTCCTTTTGCTCATGTGGTTACTTCGCCACATAAATATAGCCAGAGGATCTTACGAATGCAAGCATTCGACGTTCCTCCGGTTATATTTACGTGGCTCTGAATATTTACAAAAAGTTAACATTTTCCTTGTATGGAGTTTATAGTCAATAGTTACAATAAAATTGACAAATAACTTTCATGGGAGGGCAATGTGATGAAAATTATCAGAAAAACAGCGATTGTTATGCTTCTCTGCCTCTATTTTCTGACATATGGTGTATTGCCGCAGGTACAGGCCGCAGGTAAAGACGCTCCTGTGATCGTGGTAGCGCATCGGGCGGGGGCAAAAGTAGCTCCGGAGAACACGGTGGCGGCCCTGGAACAGGCCATCCGGGATGGAGCGCCTATTGCAGAGATTGATGTGCAGCAGTTGTCGGACGGAACCCTGATCGTTATGCATGACAGTAATTTTAAACGGACCACAGGAGAGGATATCTGCGTATGGGATGCGGAGGCAGATGCTCTCAAAACCCTGGAAGTGGGCAGCGGTTTTTCGGCAGCATACCGGGGAGAACAGATCCCGACACTGGAAGAAATGCTTGCCTGTGCCAGAGGCAGGATCACTCTGATGATCGAACTGAAATATACCGGACAGGAGGATGCACTGGAGGAAAGCGTGCTGACTCTGCTGCAGGACTATGATATGGTGGATGAGTGTATTATAGGCTCCATGAACAAGGGAATCCTGCAGAAAATGAAGGAGCTGGAACCGGGGATTTCAACAGTTTTTATTGCCCATGATCTGGAAGAAGAGGATTATGAGCTGGACTATGCCGACAGCTATAGCATCGAGGGGAGAAATCTTACAGTGGATATGGTAGATGCCATTCATTACTGCGGAAAGTCGGTATACGGGTGGACAGCCAATACTTCCGGTGCCATGCTTCGGATCGTAAACTGTGGGGCGGACGGTGTGATCACGGATGATGTGAGATTATTACAGACATTTTTGAGAGAACAGGCTTGCCGTAAAGCGTTTGCAAGTGTATACTGATTAGTTATAAAGAGGGGAAGAATACGGAAGCAGGTTGGTGTATATGAGTAAAATATGGGAATTTTTCGAGAATCTGGGTGAATATGTATATGTGGCAGATGCAGAGACTCATGAATTGATATATATGAACAAGAAGACTCTGAAGAGCTATGGATTTCAAAGTCTTGAAGAGATCATCGGGTTAAAGTGTTATGAGATATTGCAGGGAAATTCTCTGCCCTGTGGCATGTGTAATAATGAACAGTTAAAGCCGGGTTTTTTTAAGGAATGGGAATATTACAATCCGCTGCTGCGAAGAGAACTTCATATCAAGGACACACTGGTAGAAGAAGACGGGAGAAAATACCGTATGGAAATCGCCATAGATTGTGGCAATCTGAATGGGAGAGGGCACAAATCCGAAGATTACCGTAATATGGAGGTTGCGTTGAATGAAGCCATCCGTGTGGCACAGCGGCAGGAGAGCATGGATCAGACATTGCAGGTGCTGCTGGAATTCGTCGGAAAGAATCTGGAAGCGGGACGGGCCTATATTTTTGAAAAGGATGACCACGATCATGACCACAATACATACGAATGGGTAGCCAAGGGAGTCGCACCGGAAAAGGATACCCTTCAGGACCTACCGCCGGAGATCTGTGCGGAATGGTATCGGAAGTTTGATGAGAATCAGAGTTTTGTCACAGAGAATCTGGAAGAAATGAAAGATGTGGATCCGCAGATGTATGAAGTTCTGGTAAGACAGAATATTCATTCCCTGGTGGTGGTTCCGCTTTATGATGATGGGAAAGTAATCGGCTTCTACGGAGTAGACAATCCTTCGACCAGATATTTTGAATTTGTGTCGGAGATGCTGCAGATCATGGGACACTTTATCGTATCGTCCCTGAAGCAGAGAAATCTGGTACGGGAGCTGGAAGTGATGAGCTATTCGGATCCGCTGACGACATTGGGGAACCGTTATGCTATGGAGAGGTACATTGAGCAGGTGGACCATACCGAGCCCATCGGCGTGGTATACTGTGATATTACAGGATTAAAACGGATCAATGACAGTGAAGGACATTCCGCCGGAGACCGCCTGATCCGCAGGTGCTGTGACTGCCTGAAACGTGTATTTGAGGGAAATGGAATGTTCCGTATCGGCGGAGATGAACTGGTGGTTCTGTGCACTGGAATTTCTGAAAAGGAATTCTATCAAAAGGTGGAGGAATTAAAAACAGAGCTGGCAGCTCATGATGTCTCCATGGCAGTAGGAGCAGCGGTGAACACTCTGGAAGCCGTGGGAAAGGATCATTTACTGACGGAGTCCGAGAGACGGATGTATCAGGACAAGGCAGAATACTATCGCAGTACAGGGCTGGACCGCAGAAAGATCTGAGAATGGAAATCCCCAAAGCTATTTTGAAAGTTTATATGTTGAGAATTTCTATCAGGCAGTTCCCTTGACGGGAACTGCTTTTTTCTATATTATTTATATAGGTTAGCTACAACTAACTCAATGACTTTTGGATGGCAGGAGGTGAAGCGCTGATTGAGTCAGGAAACGTGGGAGATCCTGTGTGAAATGGAAGCAGACGATGTGGAACTACAGTTGGCTTTGCAGTGTGCACCGCTGATCACGGGACTTAAGATTTCCAATCTGCTGACGATTTCCCCGGAAGGCTTTACACAGGTGGGAAGGATCGTTGAAGGCAGTGTGCTTTCCCTGTATCCCTTGTTGGAGACAGAGGAGAAAATGGTAATACTGTTGTATCGGGAAGACCGGCTGGAAAAGTATCTGAAAATGCCGCAGGTAAAGAAACTGCTGCGGGAGGCAGGGTACGAATCCGATCGACTGGAGGATATTTTGCCGGTATTTTGCGATCGTTATGAAACCTATACAGAGAGAGGGAAGCCGTTCCCCCACGAACTGGGATTGCTGTTAGGATATCCCCCGGAGGATGTGGAAGGATTTATCAGACATCAGGGGAAGAACAGCCTCTGCACCGGTTATTGGAAAGTATATGCGGATAAAGAAGGAAAACAGAGACTTTTTGAAAAATATGAATATGCCAGGGAAAATTTGATCCAGCTGTTGCATTATGGATTAAAGATGACAGAAATCATAGATATCTGCGGATGTACCGCAGCATAGAAACAGGCACGGAAAGGTGCGGAAGGGAAGGAAAAATAAATGGATAAGATTTATGTAGTATTCTGGACACAGGGTGGTAACACCCAGGCTATGGCAGAGGCCATCGGAGAGGGTATCCGGGAAGCCGGGAAGGAAGCGGAGGTAGTATTTGTGACCGGCGCCAACCTTGACGAACTAAAGGCTGCTCCCAAGTTTGCACTGGGCTGTCCCGCGATGGGAGCGGAAGTCCTGGAGGAATCCGAGATGGAGCCTTTTGTATGTGATGTGGAAGGCTTTGCTTCCGGCAAAAAGATCGCACTGTTCGGTTCCTATGGCTGGGGAGACGGTGAGTGGATGAGAGACTGGACCACCCGTATGGAAGCAGCAGGAGCTACTGTGTTGAACGGTGAGGGCCTGATCTGCCATGAGACACCGGACGGGGATGGCCTGTCAGAGTGTAGAGAACTTGGCAAACAGCTGGCAAACGCATAAGGTATCTGAAAGCAAATAAGACAACATAACAAAAAGATTCATTCCCCGGGTGGAGAGTGAATCTTTTTGCTATATGTATGTGCTATGCTTTTTTGCTGCCACATAAATAATAGCGTTCCTGTGCCACGGTCTCGGGAACCGGAATATTACCGTTTTGCAGCTTTCGGGTCAGAACATCCAGATGATGTAAGCCTTGGGCTACCTTGATCTTACGGCGATCCAGAAGATCGGCATACAACGGGTTCTGAGCCAGTGTATTGCAAATATCCTCAGGGAACGGGCAGTAGGTGAACATGATCTGACGGGCTACTTTGTTCAGTCTCGGGGAACCGGCACCTTCGAAGAGCACCCAGATCATATAATCCCTTACGAACATTTCCTTGAAACTGTTCTTGGCACGCTGCAGGCTGGATTTTACCTTTTCCTTGGCCTCTGTACTCAGATCATGGTTCTTGCGGTAGAACTGGATATAATCGAAATATTCACTGGTCAGGGAACTGATGGAGACATCGTTCCAGCGGTTACCCTGGACTCTCTTGCACAGCTCCCAGCGGAATTCACCGGTCAGGTGGGTGAAAGTCGTCTTCAGATCCTCCAGATGGAAAATGGAGAAGACCATACGACCGGGGCTGTTACGGCGCTTGCCCTCAATTTCCTGCCACATGACACCGCGGATACCGACGTTGGGCATCAGGATGATGTCCGGCAGATATTCCAGATGAATTGTCTCCTTACCCATGACATCTATGTGCTCCATATCCAGACTTTCTCTATAGAATGCCGTGTAATCTACCCGGCGGATCTCCTCGAGAATCTGGGAGACACGGGAAACGGTGACATAGGAGCTTTCCAGATCCTTCAGCACATCATCTGCGCAGAACAGCGGACAGAAAGTAGTGATCCGTCCGAAGGTGATCTTGTTGACCTGAGGGAACATATTCCGGAGCTCGTAATTGACCTTGGCCATGGGATTGTTCTCCAATGCCTTGAGCTCTGCATCCGTAATATTGCCACCGACCTTTTGTTTGTGAATATAATCGGAATAATCCTGGTCAAATTCGTTCCGGCTGGGAGATTTCTTCCCGCGGAAGATGGCCATCAGCCAGTCATAAAAGGTATAGACACCGATATCGCTGTGATCCGACATGGCTTCTGCCATGCGGTACAGGGTGACTGCATTTTTCAGACCGGCCAGCTCCTCATCCACATAACCGAAATACAGAAACATTTTGACCGGCATGGGAATGTTCGGCTGTTCCAGCGTCTGGGTGAACAGGAGGGAGTAGAGCAGATAAAATTCTTCGGTCAGCTGTCTGCGTAAAAGAACGACATCCTGATCCTGGGAAGCCCGGTCGGACAGCAGCTTGTAAGCGTGGACATGCTGACGGAAGCTGGTCACGGTATCCAGATCCGAACCGGCGTAATCCAGAATAGTGTTCAGCGATCCGGCAAGCTTGCCAAGGATCTCGGAATCTCCGGAAGAACCTGCCTCAGCGGAATCCTTGGATTCCATGAGATTCAGGCTGCTCTGGAAGGTCTGAGATCTGGAGGCAAACAGTTCCTGATCGATGAAGGACAGATCGCCGGCCTTAGAAAGCATACGGTGAATGCGGTCGTAGACCGCCTTGCTGTCTTCATTATCCTGTCCCAGTTTATAGAACAAAGAAGTATAAAAATCAAAAAGATCGTTGCCGGATTCCCGGAAATAGAAGGAACCGACCTGCTGCAGATAGTGGAACTGTTCCTCCAGGCTCTGGTAAGTACGGCGGAAGTCCAGACTTCCCTTACGCAGCATACCAATGGACAGATCCGACTCCTGTACCAGGATCCGGTAATTGTCCGAAGCCAGGATCCTGCTTAAGCCCATGTAATAGCCGTTCAGCCAGATGTCCGGTGAATCATCCCCAAGAAAAGCATTCAGCTCATCGAAATGTTCCAGGGATCTCGCCTGCAGACGGTAACGGCTACACAGTGTATTGTAGGTGGCAATATCATCTGTCAGAGTACGATACAGCTCACTGCAGTTCAATTCCGAAATGGAACTGCGGTTCAGCAGAATATTGATCTGACGGAAACAGGACAGACAGAACAGACGTGCTACGTCCGGGTGCTTCTGTAGAATATCATTCAGGGAATCCAGACTGGTCAGGGGATACGTCAGGATCGTTGTATCCTCCAACGTGGTATAGCCCAGCAGATGGATCTCGGAGCAGATCTCACAGATACTGATCACGTCTCCCTTTCCCAGAGTATAAGAGCCGCCGGGATATGATACATCTACTTTACCGTTGGTAATCAGATGCAATGCAGTCATGGGCTGCCCATAGCTATATATAGTTTTCCCCTTCTCCAATACGATTCCAGCCATTCCAATACCTCATCTTATCCTGTCTCTTATACACATCTGACGCTGCCGACGAC
>ENA-OZGU01001858-OZGU01001858.1-human-gut-metagenome-genome-assembly--contig:-NODE-1858-length-10984-cov-12.043554_pt1 | contig 10984 bp, 10 predicted proteins | sample MGYA00244662_ERZ653670 | MGnify/ENA primary metagenome ERZ653670 (study PRJEB26926, sample SAMN06165224) | human gut metagenome | biome: ENVO:00009003; feature: ENVO:2100002; material: ENVO:00002003...
GACCGTAAGAAAACTTAGACTAGAAGGCAAAAATCCTATCGGCATAGCCGATTTGGAATGGATTTTTGCGCGTAACTGTGGGGGTACTGAACAGTTACAAGGTTGAAAATAAGAACCGGATGCCGAGGGATCGAATTGCTTTTGGATAACGCAAAAGCAGAATGAGAGGAATCATGAAAGACGATAAAATTGTTTTATATATGCATGCGGGAAGCGGCAACCACGGCTGCGAGGCGATTGTCAACAGTCTTTGCCGGATGCTTCCCAAACCGGCGATTCTGATGACGAACCGCCCGAAGGAGGATGAAACCTATTCCCTGAAGGAGCTTTGCAGCAGCTTTGTACAGGAAAAAAGCATCGAAAAGAATGTATTCGTGCATACCTGGTACTATTTGAAGCGAAAGCTTTTACATGACCCGGACTGCTTCATGGAATACCGGTATCAGGACATTTGCGGGAAAAATCTGCACCGTCTGAATATTTCCATCGGCGGGGATAATTATTGCTATGACAACATGCTCGACCGGCTGATTTCCGCAAACCGCATGTTCCATAAGCAGGGCGCTAAAACGGTTTTATATGGCTGCTCCATTGAGCCGGAGTTGTTAAAACGTCCGGAAATCATGGAGGATATGAAGCGCTATGACGCGATCGTCGCGCGGGAAAGCCTGACCTTTGCAGCACTGCAGGAAGCCGGAATTGACAAAAATATCCATTTATATCCGGACTCTGCTTTTTTACTGGAAACAAAGCTGGCTCCCCTGCCGGAGGGCTGGGTTCCCGGAAAGATGCTGGGCCTGAACATCAGTCCGATGATTGTGGACAATGAAAAGACTCCGGGCATTACGATGCAGAACTATAAAGCGCTGATTTCTCATATTTTAGAAACGACCGATCTGCATATTGCGCTGATTCCCCATGTGGTGTGGGAAAGCAATGATGACAGAAAACCGATCCGGCAGCTTTATGAAGCCTTTGCATCGACCGGACGTGTGATCGAACTGCCGGATGGATCCGCCCCGGAATTAAAGGGCTATATCAGCCGCTGCGAGATGTTTATCGGAGCCCGGACGCATGCGACAATCGCGGCGTATTCCTCCTGCGTGCCGACGCTGGTAGTCGGCTATTCGATCAAGGCCCGTGGAATCGCAAAGGATTTATTTGGAACGGACGAGGGCTATGTCCTGCCGGTGCAGGCACTCGCCAAAAAAGAAGACCTCGTCAACGCATTTGACTGGCTGTATCAAAATGCGCAGGCACAGAAATCGCACCTGCAGCAGATCATGCCGGACTATTGCAAAAAGGCAAAAGAAGCAGAAAATCTGTTGAGAGAGCTGTGAAAGCGTAAAAAATCAGAAGCAGTTGCGTGAAATACAATGCAGCCGTGCAGGCAGTTCATAAAAAGCAGAGGGAGGGAAAATTGTGAGCCAGATACAGGAAATGATCAAACCGGCAGCAGCGATGCTGGATACTTATCCGGTGGTGACCACCAAACAGAAAATCAAACAGTGGATCAAGACCTGCGTCCCGGGCATGACGCCGGAAAAGGCAGAGCGTTATTCCTGGCCTCAGGCGCTTCTTGCGATGGGGCTGTTGCAGGCATATGAGCAGACAAAGGACAAGACTGCGTTAAACAGTGTGTTTTCCTATCTCAGACGGTGGAAAAACAGCGGATATCCAATCTCTCATGTGGATCATGTGATGAATGGAAGCGTTGCCCTGTGGACAGAAGAGATTTTGACGAGGGAAAAAAGGGAAGATGCAGAATCTCTGGAAGCACTCTGGATCTGCCGGGAAGGGGCGGACCTTTGCGCAGGCTGGATCAAAGCAGCGAAAAAAACTGCGGACGGTATTCTTGCGTACCGGAGCCAGCATCCGGACTGGCTGTTTGCAGATACCCTTGGGATGCTTTGTCCCTTTGCCTGTCGCTACGGTGTTCAGAAACAGGATAAAGAGCTGTTAAACCTCGGAATCCGTCAGCTGGAGCTCTTTTTCCAAAAGGGGATGGATGAAAAAACCGGTCTGCCCTATCATGGCTATGATGAAAAGACCGGCATGAAATACGGAGTGATCGGCTGGGGAAGAGCCTGCGGCTGGATGCTGCTTGGATTGTCGCAAAGCATTTTGTGGATTTCAGAGCAGCCTGCAGGAGCAGAACAGACGAACAAGCTGCAGGCAGAGCAGCCTGCAGGAGCAGAACAGGCGGACAAGCTGCAGGCAGAGCAGTCAGCAGCTTGTCCGTCCTCCCAGTCTGTTACCCGGGAGGGCTGCAATCGTCTGCTTTTACTGCAGCAACAGCTCCTTGACAGCATTTTTGCATGGCAGCGCGCAGACGGTGGATTTTCCTGGCAGCTGCAGGCACAGGAGGGACACCGGGATACCTCAGCAGAGGGGATGATCGGATATGGGGCCTGGCTGGCAGCAGAGACTGCTGTGCAGCGTTCAGAGCAGTGGAGCCCTGCACTGAGCCGTCTGGCAGCCATCATGCAGACAAGTATCCAAAAAGGATATGTCACAGACTGCTCCGGGGAATGCAAGGGCTTTGCGGAATATCCGCAGGTATACGGAACCTATCCCTGGGGCAGCGGCAGCGCGCTGGCCTTTCTGGCAGTGCAGCTTTTCAGGGAAGAGAATAACGATAGGGCAGAATGATCCTTATGCCCTGTCACAGGACAAGTTCGATCAAACAGTTTGGCAGGAATATCAGGAGAACAGGACGAAAAAACATGGGAAGAGTCAGATATGCGACCAGAAATATAATATTCGGCTTTTTAGGGAGCGGGGCAACGACGCTGCTCAATTTTATCCTGCGGCAGGTGTTTATCACCCATCTGGGCGACACGCTTCTGGGCGTGCAGGATCTCTACAGCGAAATTCTGACGATGCTTTCCCTTGCGGAGCTTGGCGTCGGAACTGCTTTAAACTACAGCCTGTACGGTCCGGTAGCGCGGGGCGAACGGGAAAAAATCAAATCCTACATGCAGCTGTATAAAAAAGCGTACCGCACCATTGCCATCGTGATTGCTGTCATCGGACTTGCACTGGTACCGTTTTTACCCTGGATTGTCAAAAATGCAGATTATCTGACCCTAAGGCAGCTGCGGGTTTACTATCTGCTGTTTCTGTTCAATACGGTGACGACGTATTTTGTTGCATATAAATACAGTCTTGCCAATGCGGAGCAGAAAAACTATATCCAGACGAACGCAGATGCCATCAGCAAAGCGGTTTCCGTGGTGCTGCAGCTTCTGGGACTGCTGGTACTGCCAAACTACCTGTTATACCTGCTGATTCAGGTCGGCGTATCTCTCGGACAGAAGATTTTTATCAGCTGCTATCTGAACCGCAAATATCCGCTTTTGCTGGAAAAAAATGTGGAACCGCTGACAAAAGAAGAAACAGGAGCGGTGGTGGATAAGACAAAGGCGCTGATGCTGCACCGGATCGGGGATATGGCGCGTCTGCAGACGGATGCGATCATTATTTCGTCCTGTCTGGGTGTCGTCTGGGTCGGTCTGATCGGAACCTACAAGATGATCGTCAATTCCGTTTCGGGTTATGTAAACCTGATTTTCAACTCCGTCATTTCCAGCTTTGGAAATCTGATCGCGACGGAGAGCAGGGAAAAGCAGTTTCAGTTGTTTCTGGTATATCGTTTTTTTGCAATCTGGATATACGGATTTTCAGCTGTCGGATTTTTCCTGCTCCTGTCTCCTCTCGTGGAGCTGTATGTCGGAGCGGATCGCGTGTTGGCAACTTCGATTATCGCCTGGTATCTGACGGACTATTTCTTTAAAGGGGAACGTGTCGTGCTTTCGAATTTCAAAACGGCGGCCGGTGTTTTTGAACAGGACAAATATCTGTCCATCCTTCAGGGTATCGTCAATCTGGTGCTGTCGATCGCTCTGGTGTTTAAAATCGGTCTGGCGGGCGTGTTTATCGGAACCGTCGTATCCGGACTGATTGCAAATATCACAAAACCGATCATTATTTATCGGGTTTGCTTTGAAAAAAGTGCGGTTTCCTATTTTCAGGAGTCCATCAAATATCTGCTCGTCATCGGAGCTGCGCTGGCAGTGCTCATTCCGCTGCAGAATCTGCTGATGCCGCAGGTGACGATTGCAAAATTTGCGCTGATGATCGTGATCATTACGGTTGTCTTTAATGGAATTTTTCTGATCGTGTTCGGCAGGACGGAGGAATTTAAGTATTTGTACGGAATGGTAAAAGGGAGGCGGAAACGGTCATGATTATTGTAGAGGTGATGGGCGGACTGGGAAACCAGATGCAGCAGTACGCGTTGTACCGGAAGCTGGAGTCTTTGGGAAAAGATGCCAGACTGGATGTTTCCTGGTTTCTCGACAAAGAGCGGCAGACAAAGGTGCTTGCAAGCCGGAAGCTGGAGTTGTCCTGGTTTGAAAATCTTCCTGCAAAATATTGCACACCGGAAGAAAAGCAGGCAATTCTTGGAAAAAATAATTTGGTCGGAAAACTGAAAAAGAAGCTGCTTGGGGGCAGCAACCGGCATTTTACGGAAAGCGACATGTATCATCCGGAAATCTTTGATCTGGAGGACGCTTATTTAAGCGGTTTCTGGGCATGCGAGGCTTATTATGCGGATATTTTGCCGATGCTGCGCAGCCAGATTCATTTTCCGGATCCGGAAAAGGGCGAAGGCTGGGATTTAGAGGCTGCCGCGAAAAATAAAGAAACGATGGAGCGCATGAAGCAGGAAGCCTCTGTGAGCATCCATATCCGCCGCGGGGATTATCTGGATGCACAGAATGCAGAGATGTTCGGCGGGATCTGCACGGATGCTTATTATGAAGCGGCGATTTCGTATATAAAGGAGCAGACACCAGACGCACATTTCTATGTTTTTTCAGATGACTCTGTATATGCGAAAAATGCCTACCCCGGAAAAGAGTTTACTGTCGTGGATTGGAATACCGGGAAAAACAGCCTGTTTGACATGCAGCTGATGAGCTGCTGCGGCCATAATATCTGTGCAAACTCCACCTTCAGCTTCTGGGGAGCACGGCTCAATCCGAGCCCGGATAAGGTGATGATCCGTCCGTCAAAGCATAAAAACAGCCAGAATATTGTGCCGGAGGAGATGAAAAAGCTCTGGAACGGCTGGGTGTTGATAGATGGAAAGGGAAGAATTATTTAAGAAAAGTTAAGAAAAGCGGTTCCTCGAATACGGTATAATAATACTGACACACGGCAATTGCACATATTTTTTGAGGTAAAATGTGCAGCAGCGAACAAGACGGTACAAACTGGTAATTGGGCGCGTTTGCGCTGTTTTGTAGATTGAGGAGAAATTATAATGAAAAAGAAAATAGTTATATCTGAAAAAGTGACAGCGGTTATGCTTGCAGCAGCGATGGCCATTAGCATGACAGCATGCGGCAGCCCTGCAAAAGATATGCAGGGAGCAGCAGAAACAGCAGCGGATGAAGAAACAAGTACGGTAGAAACAGCAGCGGATAGAGAAACAAGTGCGGTAGAAACTGTATCAGAGATTGCCGGAAATACAACGGAAAGCACGGAGAATGCAGCGACAGACGCAGAGATTTTGGTTGCAGAAGACCCGGATACAGAAATTACAGCGTCAAATGAGAATACCGACATCAAGGTAACGGTAGAGGATCAGAAGGAAGAAAAGAAAAACGATGCAGGAGAGACTCTGGTCACAATTAACGTTCAGAAAGCCACCATCGCAGACGACGGCTATGATGCTCTGCAGAAGGTGCTGGATCAGCAGAGCGCAGATACCTATGAGCTGGCGCAGGAAGCATGGGGAGATATGCAGACCTTCCTGGAGGATAGTGATTGGGAAACAACTGGCTCTTTATATGCCATCGAGGACACCATTTCCATGAAGCGTGGAGATGACAGGATCTTCAGCTACGTAACCACGGATTATTCCTATCTTGGAGGTGCACATCCGAACTTCGTTTATAATGGTTACAATTATGATACAAAGACTGGAAAAAGGCTGACACTGCGGGATGTGACAGAGGATTACGACAGCCTGTATGCACAGATTCTGGACACTCTGAGGGCTTTTCAGGAAGAACAGGAGGATTTTATGTTCTTTGAAGACTACGAGGATACTGTCAAGGGAATGTTTTACGGATTTTCAGCCGAAGAGGATTTGGAAGACAGCAGCATGACAGATACAGACAGGGAGGAAATTTCGGATACTGCAGGGACAGCGTCCGATATCGATAATATTCAGTGGTATCTGACCGACAATGAGCTGGTGGTGATCTTTAACCGTTATGATATCGCAGGGTATGCCTTTGGTCCGACTGCGGTAAAGATTCCGTTCGAAACAGGGCTGGTAAAAGAGATTTATTCATGACAATAGAATGCTCGCAGAGCGTGCATTCTATTGTTGGAAGTAAATGTGCGAAGCAAGAGGAATTATGCCTATGAAGAATGTGATTGCAGTGATCTGGGACTGCGATAAGACGCTGATCGACGGATATATGCAGGATCCGATGTTTGCAGAATATGGCGTTGAGACGAAGCAGTTCTGGGCGGATGAAAATAAAATCCTGGATGAATACCAGAAAACCGGCGTACGGGTCAACCGCGACACCTATTATCTGAATTATTTTATCAAATGTGCCCATGAGGGAATTTTCCCGGGCTTAAATAATGCAAAGCTTCGCTCTTTTGGAAAGCTGCAGAAGCTTTATCCGGGGACGCTGGAATTTTTCCGGAAAACAAAAAACATGTTCCGAAATGATGCGAGTTATTCGGAATATGATATTCAGGTAGAGCATTATATTGTCAGCACCGGGTTTGCAGAGGTAATCCGGGGAATGGAGCTGATGAATTATGTGGATGATGTCTGGGGCTGCGAACTGATGGAAGCGCCGGACGCAGATAATCAGCCGCTCATCAACGAAATCGTTTATACGATCGATAATACGACGAAAACGCGTGCGATTTTTGAAATCAATAAAGGAATCGGAAAGATTGACGGCATCGATGTCAATTCCAAGATTCCCCAGGAGCTGCGGCGTGTGAAATTTGAAAATATGATCTACATAGCAGACGGACCAAGCGATATCCCGGCCTTTTCCCTTGTACATCAAAACGGCGGTTCCACCTTTGCCATTTATCCAAAGGGTGACGTCGCTGCCATGAAGCAGGTAGAACAGATGCGTGCAGATGGAAGAGTTGACATGTATGCCGAGGCGGATTATTCCGAAAATACGACTGCAAACATGTGGATCACAAACCGCATTCAGGAGCTTGCCGACAAAATTCGGGAACGGGAAAAAACGAAGATTGAGAAATACGCAGGCGGTGTGCCGAAGCATCTGGTGTGAGAAACGGAATCTAATATCATTCCTGAAACAAACGGAGAATAAAACCATGGAATATTTTGACGCAATTTCGGAAACGTCCTATTTGTCGGTGCCGAATGCGCCGGTTTACCGCAAAATTATGCGCTGCTTTTACAGAGAGTATGAAAAACTGCAGTATCAGTTGTATAAAGAAGATATTTATGCGCTGTTAAAGCAGGATGAAGCGTTTGAAAATTATTCCATAGAACAGCTGGCGCTGGATCTGGATGCGCTTGTGAAGTGGAAAAATCTGACGCCGATTCAGGATCCCGGGCGCGTGTATACCATTGCAGATTACAAAAATAAGCAGTACCGATATACCTGGAATGGTAGGGACAGGATGCTGGAGCAGTTTTCAGCAGCAGAATCCGGTCTGGAAGATGCTGAAACGAAGTCCTTTGCAGCGCGAGAACTGCACTCGTTGTCGGAGGCAGCTTCGCAGGCGCTATTCTGGCAGCGGAAATTTCCGGGAATCCGCATTACTTTGACCGTGGCTTAGCGGCTGGTCAGCTGCTGGTTCAGGCAATTTGCTGTGTTACCCAATCGGATCTTCCGAAAAATGCCTGGCAGTGGCGGGAACTGCTTTTGGAAAACGGAATTATTCCAGACAATATTTCTTCGCTGGTACACTGTTTTGGACTGCATCTGCAAATCGAAGGACACTGGCATCCTGCTTATGAAGCATTTTGTGACAGACAGGAGCCCTTTGCCCTGACAATGGAAAACCTGCGTGGACTTACAGGAGCGTTTGCGGAAGGAAAACAGGTCTACATTGTGGAGAATGAGATGGTGTTCAGCTATTTGCTGGAACAGTTAAAGGATGTAAAAAAGACAATTCTCTGTACGTCCGGGCAGCCAAGGACAGCTGCATTAAAGCTGATAGAAGCGCTTTTGAAAAGCGGCGCGGAAATTTTTTACAGCGGTGATCTCGATCCGGACGGCATCCGCATTGCGGACAGCCTCTGGAAGCGTTTTAACGGAAAGATTCAGATCTGGCGGATGACACCGGGAGATTATAAGAAGAGCGTGTCTGTAGAGGCGATTGGCAAAAATGGAATTGCAAAGTTAAATGTAATTACGCATCCAATTCTGCGAAAAACAGCAGAGTATGTTTGCCAAAAACAGCTGGCCGGATATCAGGAGAATATTCTGGATGAGATGGTGGGGGATATCCGGGGAAAGTGAGAGAGGAGGTCTGACAGGATGCAGCAGAATCTGAAAAAACTGCCGATCGGTATTGAAAATTTCGAAGAAATTCGTCAGGATAATTTTTACTATATTGATAAGACCGGGCTGATTGAAAAACTGATCAACAGCTGGGGAAAGGCAAATTTATTCACAAGACCGAGAAGATTTGGAAAGTCCCTGAATATGAGTATGCTGAGATACTTTTTTGAAATCGGCGGGGATAAGAGCATTTTTGACGGCTTGTATATTTCTGAAAATAAGCAGTTATGCGAACAGTACATGGGAAAGTATCCGGTAATATCGATCAGTATGAAAGGAATTGATGCAAAGCGTTATGAAATTGCAAGAGCAATGACAGTTTCCATGATCAATGAGGAAGCACGCAGGTTTCAATTCCTGATGGACAGTCAAAAACTGACAGAGATCGATAAGTTGTTTTATCTGAAGCTTGTAAAAGAAGACATGAGTGAGCAGACGCTGCGAAACAGTTTAAAAGAATTGTCTTCGCTTCTTTGCAAACACTTTGATAAAAAAGTTATTGTGCTGATTGATGAGTATGATGTTCCGCTTGCCAAGGCAAACGAACATGGTTATTATGATGAAATGGTTGATCTGGTCAGAAGCATATTCAGCGGAGTATTGAAAACAAACGAGAGCCTGTTTTTTTCTGTGCTGACAGGATGCCTGCGTGTAGCCAAGGAAAGTATTTTTACAGGACTGAATAATTTTAAAGTCCATGATTTGACTGGCGCTGCATTTGATGAGTATTTTGGCTTTACGGATGCTGAAGTAAGAGAACTGCTTCATTATTATCAGCAGGATTCTGTGTATACAACTGTCAAGGAATGGTATGATGGATATTTGTTTGGAGATGTGGAAGTTTACTGTCCATGGGATGTGATTTGCTATTGTGAAGATCATCGAGAGAATGGTAACCTGGAACCTCAAAACTATTGGCTCAATACAAGTGGAAATGAAGTGATCAATCGGTTTATTGAGGATTGTGGAACAAAACAACAGCCAACCAGAACGGAGCTGGAAAGACTTGTAAACGGAGAAATCGTACAGAAAAAGATATATCCGGAGCTGACCTATAAAGATCTGTTTGCTTCACCGGAGCACATTTGGAGTGCCCTGTTTATGACGGGATATCTGACGCAGCGTGGATGTTCTGCAAATGGATATTATAATCTTGCTGTGCCAAATATTGAAATTCGAAATATTATAACGGAACATATTTTGTCCTTATTTAAACAGCAGATTAAAAAGGATGGAGTGTTGCTGGATAATTTCTGCAAAGCTTTGGAAAAGGGTGAAGCAGAAAATGTGGAATCCATTTTTACAGAATATATGCAGAAGACGATAAGTGTCAGAGATACGTTCGTGAGAAAGGTGACAAAAGAAAATTTTTACCATGGGATTCTGCTTGGAATCCTGGGGTATAAGGATGGATGGACGATAAGCTCCAATAAAGAAGCAGGGGATGGATTCAGTGATATAGTGATTGTCATAGACGATTCTGATACAGGAATTATCATCGAGGTAAAATACGCAGAAGAATCTCAAATGACTCAGGAATCTGAAAAAGCGCTGGAGCAAATGAAAAGAAAAAATTATACGGCAGTTTTTCAGAATACGGATGTAAGGCACGTTTTAAAGTATGGAATTGCATGCAGCAGGAAAAAATGTCGAGTTGTCGGGGAGAAAGAAGAATTGTAAAAGAACCATCTAAAAATCAGGTATAGTATGGATGTGGTTATATGAAGATTAGAGGAACAATTACTTGGGATGGCCATTGCGGTAAGGAATATCTGTGATAGCGGTCTGGTGTATTCGACATCGAACGCACATTATAATGATCTCTATGGATATTTTATTCTGGGAACGGTGTCCTGCACCGTATGCACATCCGTTCATGAGATGGTGAGAGTAATGTATTATAAGAGATAAAAAGCATAAATAGTTATTCTTATAGACGGGAGACCAGCTATGAAAAGTGAAAGAGGAAGGTTTTTTTGTTTAAAAGCTCGAAAGATTGCGGTTTGTTTTACAACAAATTTATTCCTTTGTATGGAGGTCTATTTTCTTTTACAAAGTTATTCCTTAAAAATTTGCGAATCAAAGATTATTCAAAATGAAATGTGGGGATTAATATTAGTTTATGTATGTACATTTGTAATAACTGGTATAATGGTTGTTATTTTGTATATAGGTTCTAAAAATAGCTTGTATAGTTTGTGTAATAGTGTTTTGATAAACTGTGAAGAAAAAGATCAATTTAAACGATTTGAAAAAATAAAAGAATGTATAGAAACATACAAGAGTGAGGGAATATGTGATGCAGAAAAAAATGCACAGGTAATATCAGCTGCATTGAAACTGTCTCTTATACACATCTCCGAGCCCACGAGACACTGAGCGATCTC
>ENA-OZGU01001859-OZGU01001859.1-human-gut-metagenome-genome-assembly--contig:-NODE-1859-length-10984-cov-4.739226_pt1 | contig 10984 bp, 6 predicted proteins | sample MGYA00244662_ERZ653670 | MGnify/ENA primary metagenome ERZ653670 (study PRJEB26926, sample SAMN06165224) | human gut metagenome | biome: ENVO:00009003; feature: ENVO:2100002; material: ENVO:00002003...
CTAGTCGTCGGCAGCGTCAGATGTGTATAAGAGACAGAGTTTGGCAAGACCGGCGGAATCTGCCGGCAAGCCGGACGCTTTCTGAATGTCAGTGCCGGCAGCAGTCACAATGCCGGCGGAAAGCGCTGCGCTGCCGCCCGTATGAGGCGCTTTTTCGAGCACGATGACGCGCGCTCCGGATTCGAGTGCTGACGCTGCCGCTGCAAGTCCTGAGGCACCGCCGCCGACGACGACGACGTCTGCTTGCGCCTCTTCACCTTCTGGGAGCGTTGCAGGATCAATGGATACCGGTTCGTGCGTGAAGAACTTGAGGTCGCCCCCGGCGGCCTGCACGGCCTGACCGACTGCCCGCAGAAGGGCCTCACTGGAACGCGAAGCGCCCGTAACGACATCGACAGACAAGTTTTGTTCGCTCACGACCTTTTGGATGATCGCTTTCATCGGTTCATCCGCAATGTACGGAACTTCATCGCTCTTGAGGATTTCGATGCTGTCAATTCGATTGTCTGACACCGTGGTTTTGACTTCAATCGGACCGTTCCAGCCGATAGCCGATTCAACATACGCGCCAGGTTTCATTTTGAGGACGTTGGAAGCGTCTTGCGCATCGGCTGAAGCTTGGGCGGCGCTGGTCATAGCAGCGGCGGCAAGCATCACTGCAGCACAGAGCAGTCGGACGGCAGGAAGGGAGCGATTCGGCACTTTGGGGTCTCCTTAATGGATCCAACCCATGTCTGCAGACACAGGTTTCGATTGTTTTTTCATTTGTATTTGAAGCATCGCGCGCCGGCCTTAATCGCGCCTGAATGAGGCACCCTTCGGGATGGTTCTCTAAAGAAAAGTGCGTAGATGCAGGTATGATCTTAGGCGGCATTCGCCGGAGCCGTCCAACGTATCCCGATCCATCCGGCGCAGTGCAGAGTGTTGAGTTTTTGCGCCGCCGACTTTGTTAGTCCGCGCGCCACCTTAAGGAGAAATTCCATGGCAGATCATGTCCCTCAGCTTGAACCCAAGATGCTCGAGCGTGTTGCAGCGCTTCGCGGTCTTCCAGCCGTGGAGGCCGCTTTTGAGGTCTGTGCTGAGGAAGTTGAACGCGCAATGGCCGAGCAGATCCGTATTTCTGAGACGGAATCCCCGACCTTTGCCGAAAAAGTTCGCGGTGAACTCATCATGGAGCTCTTGCGTGAATATGGCCTCACCGATGTCGTGATGGATGAGTCGGGCAATGTGGTCGGCCGACGCCCCGGCACGGGCGCTGGTCCGGTGCTCGCGATCGCCGCTCATCTTGATACGGTTTTCCCTGCCGGCACGGATCTCAAAGTGACAAAGGACGGCGCGCTCTACCGCGGGCCCGGTATTGGCGACAACGCTTCGGGGCTGCGCAGCATGCTGCAGGTGCTCCGTGCGCTCAACCGTGCACAGATCGCAACGACGGGTGACATTTTGTTTGTGGGCACGGTTGGAGAAGAAGGCAACGGTGACATTCGAGGCGCTAAGGCGCTCTTTGACGGCTCGCGTCAAATTGACGGCTTCATTGCGCTCGACATGGCTGACGTCAATACCGTCCAGAACGGCGCCACGGGAGCTCACCGCTGGCGCGTCGCCATTGAGGGAACGGGCGGTCATTCCTACCTCGACTACGGCATGGTGCCCTCGGCCATTCACGCCATGGGACGCGCACTCAATGTGATCGCTGATTTTGATCCGCCGAGTGATCCGAAGACGACCTTCACGGTCGGCACCATCAAGGGCGGCACGACTGTCAATACGATTGCGGCGCGCTGTGAAGTCGATGTCGACATGCGTTCAGTCAATCTTGAGGAGCTTGACGAGTTGGAGAAAAAGACGCTTGACGCTTTCCGGCTCGGCGTTGAGCTCGAAAACAAGCGCTGGCCGAAAGCCGGACCGGAACGTCAGCTTAAGCTCGTTCTCACGCAGATCGGCAATCGTCCTGCCGGTATGCAGCCCGATGACTCTCCGGCAGTTCAGGCGGCGCTCTGCGCAATGAAGCAGATGGATCTTGAAGTGAAGCAGTGTCGTCCATCCTCAACGGACGCCAATAAACCCATCTCAATCGGCGTTCCTTCTGTCTGTATCGGTACGGGCGGCGTAACGCATAACGAGCACTCACTCAAGGAGTTCTTTGATTCGACCGGCATGGAAAAAGGTCCGCAGCTCGCACTTCTCACGACGCTTGCACTCGTGGGCATTGACGGCGTTTCAACGCCAATGCTTCCGAAGCTTGGGTGATCGCGATTGGTAAACAGTCTTGTCGGCCGTTGCTGCAGGGCGGTCGACGACTGTGACCGTATGACAGGAACGGCTTAGGTATTTTGGTGCCCAAGCCGTTTTTTGTCCTTATTGAAAAGGGCGGATCGACGTGCCGCAGTATGGTGAGCCGCTAGAATCAGTACATTGCAACTCCAACAGACATTCAAAGCTATGAGCAAAGAAGACGTGCAGAAGAAGGCATCGGCGGCTGAGGCTGTTTTGACGCTGGAAGCTGTGTCAACGGTAAAGGGACTTGTCGGTCCCGCCGTGAAGCCGAAAAAACGTGCTGCGGCCAAAGAGACGTCTTCTTCAGCGAAGCGTTCCGGGGAGAGTGAAAAAACGGCGCCGAAAGCCAAGCGCCGGACCAGTTCCGCAAGTCCTCGTCCGCGCCGGCAAGGCATTCGAGCCGATGCGCTCATACGTGCTCGTGATCGTCAGGCGCAAGAATCTTCACTTCAGGAAGGCGCACAAGCGCTTGAAGCGTTTGACGATGCGTATCCGCTGCCGATATTTGAAGCGGATGCAGACCCGGAGGCTCCGCGCACGGGGCCCGCTAAATTGCCTGATCTGCCTTTAATTGAGCAGCTCGAAGCCGAAGCGCTTCTCAATCGTCCAAAGCAGACGAAGAAAAAGCGGCCGCCGACGGCGGGTACTGCGCTCGCACAGCGTTTGAGCGGGCTGGTAAAAAGTGCGCTCACGGAGGCGTCGGATCATCTGCTTGGACGCTCGAGCCCGGAATTCATGCTGGTGCCGCTCAATCCCGTCCGCGTGATTGTTGCCCTTTCGGGCGGGCGCGACTCTATGGCCCTCCTGGATGTTGCAGCCCGCATTGCGGCGGATCGCCGGCAGCAGCTCATTGCTGAACTTCGAGCCGTGTACGTGCATCATGGTCTGGAGCGAGAAGCTGACGCGTGGGAGGAGCACTGCCGCAGGGAGTGCGAGAAGCGGGGCGTTATTTTTGAAGCAGTGCGCGTACGCGTCCAGCGATCGGGAGACGGTATTGAAGCTGCTGCCCGAGATGTTCGCTACCGCGCACTCGCGCAGTACGCACTCAAATCGGGCTGCAGCATCATCATGACGGCTCACCATGAAGACGACCGTATTGAAACATTTTTGCTGCAGTGGATGCGCGGTGCGGGGCTCGAAGGCCTGGCAGCGTTTCCGGAAGTGCGCGAATTGGCTGCGCCTTCCATGGAGGACGCCAAAGCAGTGCAGGCCCGTAAGCAGGTATTCCTGCTGCGGCCTTGGTCAGGTGTGCTGCGCCGAGATATTGAGCGCTATGTGAAGAATCGGCGCATCCCTTATGTTGATGATCCTTCGAATAACAGTCCGAAATATGCCCGCAACCGCGTTCGCAGTGAAATCATTCCGCGGCTCGAAGCCATTCGTCCCGGATTCAGCGCGAGTGCGGCACGCTCGGTTGGTTTGATCGGAGAGGCGCTTGAGGTCCTCAAAAGTGTTGCGCGTGCGGATCTGGAGGCCTGCCGTTCGGAAACCATGCCGCACGGTCTTTCGGTTTATCGGCTGCTTGAGCTCATCCCGGCTCGTCAGGCTTGGTGTCTTCGCGCGTGGATTGCTGCGGAAGGACTTCGTCCGCTTTCAAAAGCGCGGCTTGATGATCTGCTGCGTCAGGTTCGGGAAACACACTCGGATGCAACCTTTTCCTTCCACGTGCAGCGCAAGGAAATCCGCCGCTGGGGTTCAGACATCATTGTGCGGGATGCCGTGACCCGGCGCCTGGGGGTCGAGCGTGACGCTGCGCTTAGTCCGAGTGAAGGCGCGCATGAGATCGCGCTTCCACAGTGGGGCGGCGTCATTGAAATGGTGCCTTGCATGGGAGATGAGGACGGCATTGCTCGCTCACGGGTGACGGCACCGGAAGCCAAGCTCGAGGTTCGTGCTGCCGTGGGCGCTGTGAAGCTCAAACTCTGGGCGCTGCGTCCGGGAAAGGCTTTGAAGGATCTCTATGCGCAGGCGGGTATTCCGGCCTATGTGCGCGTCGATATGCCCAAACTCTGGCTCAACAATGAACTTCTTTTTGCGGCTGGACTCGGTATGGACGTTCGTTTTGCGGATGATCCGGCCAAGTACCCTGATCGGGTGAAGTTTCTCTGGCGCCCGGATCGATCGCTCTGGGATGCTCGTCCGATGCCCAATTATGCGGAACTGCCTGAGGCGGAGCGCCGCATGCGTGAGGCGCGTGTGCGTGAGGCGGCCAAATCCTCGCTCAGACTTCGAGAATCCATAGCACGCGAACGTTCAGCCGAAAAGAACCGGTAAGGGTGTATTGATGCTTTCTCGCGCAGAGCAGATTGACGTTCTTCGTTATTGGGAGGAGATTGAACTGCTTACACCGCCCGATTATCGGGTCGTGGAGAACGAGCGTCTTTTAGTCTGCGAGTGGAAGAGCGGCCGTCCTGCAGGCCGCGAAGCTCAAGCGATTGCGAAGTGGCAGAAGGAACGCTGGCAAGAACCCTTCGAGTATCCCGAACGCGCCCCTCGAGGCGTGGTGACGGACATGATGCCCGTTTTTATGGTTTATGTCGGCATTCTGCCTAAGAGGGATGTTTATCGGCGGCTCATCGATGAGATGAAAGCTTTTGCAGCATTCTCTGCCGGCCGCAGCGAAACCGCTGCATCTGCTGCGAAAACGGCTCCGTCGGGCTGGAACGAAGAGTGGATCGCCAGTTCGGCTGAAGGCGGTTCAGATCTGCGCGGATCGACGCTCTTAGCTGCTTTCATGCTCAATCCGTGGGGAAAGTACATTGATGAAAGTATTCATGTTGCGGGCTACGTAGGAGCGCTCGAATATCTGCGGTCGATGCGCACCGCAGTCTGTGCAGAAGACGCTCCGCCGATGGACTTCATCACCGGCGCTCAGATGAGCTGTGCGAAGCTTGCCAGGCAGGTCGAAAACAACATTGCCCAGACCCTTCGCCAGGCTGCTGGCGTACCCGGTACATTCCTTAATGCGGAGCGCTTTAAAAGTGATGCTGCTCTTGGGGAGGACGCCAATAAAGATGAGCAAAGACGCGGGGAGAACGATTGGATTCGTCTGACGGATCCGCATGGGGAAGCAGAGCCGGTGCCGGAGGGATTGATTGCCGAAATTGGCCGTTTCTTAATTCAGGCGGCAGGGTTCCCCGAGAATTCAATCGTAACGGTTGCGGCGGCCGTGCGCTTTTGTCGTCCAAGTGAGCGCAGACTCCCTGACGATTCGGTTTTTATGGAGAGTTTCTACCTTCATGATATCCGTCAGGCGCACTCGGAATTAGAGCAGGCTGGCGTAAAGCCTTTCGGGTCTCCGGACTTTGTTCATTATGCCGCTCACTTGCAGGCGTCGTCAGAGAAGGTCGGTGAAGAAGGGCTTCCCTCAAAAAACACCAACGTTGAGACCGTCGACGAAGAGGCTGCCGCGCCGCCGGAATCTGAAGCTTTTGCCGCACCCATCGGGGCGCCGTTGGCGCGGCTTCTGGCATGCGCTGCGGACGAGAAGCTCCCGCGGATTGATTTGCTCAAAGAGCCGTTTGTAGTGGCGGATTTGGCCTCACCTAGGTCGCTTGCGTCAGGACGGTGGCCCACCAATGCCGCTCATCATCTCTATCTCTGTCAGCAGGCGGCAATGGCGGGTATTCTGCGCATGGGGCCAAATTCAGCGCAAGGCTTCGGACCGCTGGTCTCTGTTAACGGACCGCCGGGAACCGGCAAGAGTTGGCTGGTGCGTGACCTTGTCGCGGAGATTGTCGTTCGCCGAGCACGTAAGATCGCAGGGAAAAACTATTCTCGAGAGGTCTTTAATGATCAGCAAAGCGTGACTTTTAATCTGCCGGGCGGCCGAACGGAAACCTTCACGCCTTTTGCGCGTGATGTGATCAAGGACAGCTTCATTCTGGTGGCTTCAAACAACAACGCCGCCATCCGCAACATCACCGACGCGCTGCCGCGAAGCTATACCCGTCGCCCTAATGTGACTGACGACCGATCGGCTGCGGGACGTCCTGCCTATACCTACTGGCGGGATTGCGCACTTGGGGTGTTTGCTCATGCTGCGGGCATTGCGTCGGGAAAAAAGAACAGTCAGAAAGGCGCTGAAGCCGCCGTCAAACGCGTGTCGGCCGATGCCGAACGATCGCTCCAAGAGATGCGAAATGACATGCTTGGCCGCGTCAATCGTCCGGAAATGGTTTGGGGACTTGTCTCAGCGACGCTTGGAAGCCGACGCAACTGTCAATTGATTGCCCGTTCAGTTTTAGGGGTTGGCGGCCGAAATATTTTTGGTTCGCAAATACAAAATCAAATTGACGATTGGGTGCGTGAATGCGAGTTCCGGCATGAGCTGCCCGAGGACGTCTGGATGCGCGCACGTGAAGCGTTTCTCGAGCTCGACCGCCGAGTCGAAGAACGTCGGCAGCGAATGACAGAGCGGCTCTCTCGTATGGCGCCGCCCCCAGCTTTTCAAAAGCCATTGAGTGAAGATCCTCAGCAGCATAAGAGTTCGCTCTGGGTGGACGAGGAATTTGAAAATCTTCGTTCAGAACTTTTTGAAGCGGCGCTGACGCTTCATGCGGCGACTTTGGGGGCACAGTCCGATTGGGCTAAAAAGGGTTTTCGAGCCGTTGGTGTTTACCTGACCGAAAATGCGCCGTCCTTCACCGCGGGAAGCGGCATCGATATATTTGAATTTCTCAGTTTTCTCATCCCAGTGCTGTCGACGACTTTGGCAAGCACCTCACGGCTGCTCGCCCATGTGAACCCCGGCGAGATCGCCTGGGTCATCATTGACGAAGCCAGTCAAGCCTCAGCGCAGTCTGCCGTAGGACTGCTCAATCGCGCCGAGCGGGCGGTTGTTTTGGGTGATCCGCGGCAGCTCATGCCCGTGGTGAGCATGCCGCAGCCATTAGACGCATTTCTGCGCAGCCGCTATCCATCGGTCGACCGTCTCTGGTCCCCGCATGTCAGTTCACTGCAGTCTCTGGCTGATCAAACCATGGAAGTCGGGGCGCTTATTCATGATCCGGTTGCCGAGAGCGACGTTTGGACGGGATTGCCGCTTCGTACCCATCGGCGCTGTCAAAGTCCCATGTTCGAGATCGCCAATACACTTTCCTACGGCGGCCAAATGGTGCAGATGACACCTCGTTCGGACGACGGGACATTGGTGACGAGCTGCTGGATCGATATCCTCGGTCATTCCTATGAGCCGCCTGCACGGCGCAATGCCCGCGGACGAGCAGTGACGTCAGTGCGCGGCGATCCGAAGGTGATCCGTGAGGAAATGGCCTGGCTGAGGCACTGCATTCTGCGTCTGAAGGACAATGCGAAGTTTTTCGGACGGCGCGTGTACATCCTTTCTCCGTTTCGCAGCGTTGCCGATGCAGCGGCCCGCATTCTGCGCGAAATCGGCGTGACGGGGGCTAATGGGCTCACCGCAGTCGGTCAAAAAGTCGAAATACGTGCCGGTACCGTTCATGCGTTTCAGGGACAGGAAGCCGATATTGTGTTTCTTGTCCTTGGATCTGTTCCGGGTATTCGCGGCCATGCTCAGCGCAGATGGGCGGCTTTGCCGGCCAATCTTATCAATGTGGCAGTGACGCGTGCCAAAAGCGGTCTGGTCGTCGTAGGTGATTGGGGCGAATGGACCTTGGAGCGGACGTTTGCCATCATGGCCGAATCACTTGAACGCCGACAGGTCACAGTTGCGCCCAATGCAATCGTTTTCCGAGCTGACCAAAATGCAGCTCAGTCAGCAGCACAAAAGTCACTTTTTGATTCAGAAAAATCAGCAGAACCTCAAAAACGCGAAGAATAACTTTGGCCAAAAGGAAAAGCCGCTGACTCTCAAAAGCCGCGGCTTTGCACTTTCGCTGAATGCTGTTTCGCGGGTGTATCACCCGAAAATCTTCATCCAAAGCCAGCCGGGAACGCCCCAAATGATGAGGAAGATGATCGCCATGGCGAGGAGCTGCACGATATGGCTCTTTGAGAAAGAAAGAACGATCGGGCCGATATTGTCCCAAACCTTGAAAAGAAGAATGAAGGAGACCACCGCCCAGACGATGGCGAACACGATGGTGAAGAACGTGAACATGCTGTTGAGGCTCCTGAGAAGACCGGCTGAAAGCTGCACACTATGGCTGCAGCTGACGGAGAGAAGCCGGCCGACGATTAGAATTTATTGCTCAATTATCTTAAGCTGCAGCCATTATGTGCGGCTTATTTCTTCTCTGGAGAGTTCTTTATGCCGCAGTATGATCTGATTGTGCCTTCGGGCGAGGCCGTTCTTGTTGATCGCGCTACCGGTGTTCGTCTTCGTCTTTCGGCCGAATCCGGACCGCTCCGACTGGGCTCGGTGACGCTCGACTTTGCCGTTGAACCCAAAGGACTGAATGCGTCTTCAGGCCAGCCCGGCGAAGCGGCCGGCGCTCAAACTGCCCCATTATCCGTGCCGACAGTAAGTCAGGATTACGGCCTGACGGCGTCGGATCCGACGCTTGCCGCGTTTGAGCGAATGCAGAGACTGCCTCCGGGGTTTGGTGCTAATCCCGCAGAGGCTTTTGGCGAGGGGCCGATACCAACTCCTGCGAGTCATTCCCCCGTTCGTGTATTGGATGCGCCTTTGGAAGGTCTGACACGCGATGAATTTGAAGAAACGCTTGCAGCACTGGTCCGGCGTCGCGATGACGTGGAGCGGGAGACGGAATTTTTGCGGGAAATTGAGGCTGATCCGCTCGACATCGATGATTTAAAAACAGAGCTCAGCAAGATTGATCAGCAGTTCTCAGCCGTTTCCAAACGTTTTTCAGATTGGGAGCAACTGCAAAAAAGAATCGATGAAGAACATGCCGCGGATACTTTTTAATCTGCTGCTCTGGTGAGGATTTGGATTCGAAACGCTGTTGCACGAAACTGATGCGTATTTTCACCATGATGGTGCTGTAAATATGAACAAAAACTATTAATTGATTTATTTGATAGTTATTATCAATTGTTTTCAATCAAAGCTTCTAGCGCCTCCCTGCTAGGGTGTTACGGAAAAATGCTTGAAAACTAGGCATTTTTGTTTATTAAGTTAGGGATAACACTGAAAAGTTGCGTTTATTGTCGACTTGTACTCTTTAAAGACGCGTCGCCGACGAACCCCAGCAGTACTGATGTTTTTGATTTCGGTGCTGTTCGTCGAATTCGACGCTGAGTGCATTTGGCATCACGATATCGAGCAGGAGAAAGCACCGTGAGAAGCGCACCTTTGAAGGACGGCGTCAACGCCGCACCGCAGCGAGCTCTTTTAAAAGCTTTAGGTCTTTGCGACGACGAGATTGGGCGTCCATTGATCGGTGTTGTGAGTTCGAAGAACGATATTGTTCCGGGCCACATGAATCTTGACAAGATTGTTGATGCGGTGAAGCAAGGCGTAGCGCTCGGAGGCGGCGTGCCAATTGTTTTTCCAGCAATTGCCGTCTGCGACGGATTGGCAATGGGACACGTCGGCATGAAATATTCCCTCGTTTCTCGGGAATTGATTGCTGATTCGACGGAGGCGATGTCAATCGCACATCCTTTCGATGGTCTTGTGCTGGTGGCTGCGTGCGATAAGAATGTCCCCGGACTTTTGATGGCTGCTGCACGACTCAACGTTCCTTCAATTGTTGTGAGCGGCGGTGCGATGCTTGCAGGTCATTTTGAAGGCCGCAAAGTGTCCTATTCCGACATTTCTGAAGGCGTGAGTCGTTTCCGCACAAATCGCATCACGCCCGAACAGTTTCTTGATCTTGAGAACAATGCCTGTCCGACCTGCGGGTCTTGTTCAGGTATGTTCACAGCGAATTCCATGAACTGCCTCACGGAGGTTCTGGGACTGGCGCTGCCCGGCAATGGCACCATTCCCGCCGTTCATTCGGCGCGCCTGCGTCTGGCCAAAGAGACGGGCTTAAAGATTATGGAACTCGTGCGAAGGGACCTGAAGCCGCGAGATATCATGACGCGCAAAGCTTTTGAGAATGCTCTGGCCATCGATATGGCGCTCGGATGTTCGACGAATTCCATGCTGCATCTGCCTGCAATTGCGCATGAATGCGGCATCGAACTCGATCTGTCCGTCGCCAATGAGATCAGCAGCCGTACGCCGAACCTCTGTCATCTTGCGCCTGCGGGTCATCACTATATTGAAGAGCTTGATGAAGCGGGCGGCATCCGAGCGGTCATGGCAGAAATCGCCAAACTGGGTTTCCTGCATACAGATTGTCTGACGGTCACCGGCAAGACCGTTGGCGAAAATATTGCCGGAGCAAAGATTAAGAACGAAGAAATCATCCACACCATCGAGCGGCCGGTTTCCAAGGAAGGCGGCATTGCGGTGCTTAAAGGCAATTTGGCGCCGGAAGGTTCCGTTGTCAAGCGCTCTGCAGTAGCCGCTGAAATGATGCATCACAAGGGGCCTGCGCGGGTTTTCGACTGCGAAGAAGATGCGCTCAGTGCTATTTACGGCGGGAAGATCAAGGCCGGAGAGGTTGTTGTCATTCGTTATGAAGGTCCTCGCGGAGGACCCGGCATGCGCGAGATGCTTAATCCCACTTCGGCGATTATGGGCTCAGGCTTAGGCAGTTCGGTGGCGCTGATCACGGACGGAAGATTCTCGGGCGCAACGCGCGGTGCAGCCATCGGTCACGTCTCGCCTGAGGCAGCCGTTGGCGGTCCAATTGCACTTCTTGAGGAG
>ENA-OZGU01001884-OZGU01001884.1-human-gut-metagenome-genome-assembly--contig:-NODE-1884-length-10891-cov-6.551956_pt1 | contig 10891 bp, 8 predicted proteins | sample MGYA00244662_ERZ653670 | MGnify/ENA primary metagenome ERZ653670 (study PRJEB26926, sample SAMN06165224) | human gut metagenome | biome: ENVO:00009003; feature: ENVO:2100002; material: ENVO:00002003...
TTTCAGATAAACAGTTTTATTTTTTTCAACTGTCTACCTAAAAGGGAGCATACCACGATACCCTATATTTGTGACTTTAGTCGCAGCGGTTTTAATGTTCGCTTATACGCTCACATTTAAACCCTGCTCCGAGGTCACAAATATAGGGTATCGGTTCTCTTCTTTGGCTGTCTTTGGCTGAATTTTAATTGAATTAAATAACAAATCTACTTATCATTGTGATTAGAAACCCTCCTACAAGTCCTCCAATATGTGCTGCATTATCTATGCCTGTAGAAAAGAATCCATACGATAATGCTGAAGCAACCATGAAAATCATTCCCGTCAAACCAATCTCCTCTACACGATGTCTTTTTTTCTGAATGATATCAGAAATAATACAATATAAAAGACCTCCCATAACACCAAATATTGCTCCCGATGCTCCTGCACTTACAGTATTTGGATTATTTCCAAGCGTAAATATAATAGATGTTCCTGCTCCAATCAGACCTGCTCCAATATATATGAGTAAATATGATAGTTTTCCTGTGATTCTCTCTAAGCGGCATCCAATAACCAATAAAATCAACATATTTTGTAAAAGATGATCTGCTCCAAAATGAAGAAACATTGAGGTAAATAGTCGATAGTACTGATGCTTTTCCACAACATCCATCCAATCCATCGCTCCATGTGCCGCCATAAATTCTGCATCTGTAGTATTACCCAAAAAACTCAAGATCATAAATACCACTACATTAGCAAGCACAAGTATTGTATTGACTGGCGTTAGCATACGTTGAAGTTCTGTTCTTTCTTCAGTTATTTTCTGCTGCAAAAATTTCTGTGAAAAAGGTTCTAAAGAACTTTCTAGTCCACAATATTGGGACTTTTGATATTCATAAATATACAGTTGTCCTGCTTTTATATCAAAAAACCATATATCTGGATATTTTTCCGCTTCTTTTCTTTCTTCAAAATCTGCTTCTCCCTTATTAAGTATTAATAGCAAGTGTTCCACTTTTTTCCGATACTTTAGCATAATCTGGCGTTCTATATCGAGCATTTCTTCTTCTCTTTGTTTCAATCCAATTCGCGGCTGCCCTGGAAGAAGTGGCGGAACAACTTCAAGTAATGAGAGCTTATCGCCTGTATCTTTCCCCCACAAAATCTTTGAATCATACTTTATTTTCTGAAACCCCTGATGGAATAAAAATTCCTGTAATGCTTCTACAAATTCCATAAAAACTTCTCTTTTACCTTTCTTTATCTTATGTTCTCCATTATAGCGAGGCTGCCTGGATTGTCAAATATCCTGTATCAGAAATTCATATTCTTTTTTTGCAAAACGTATGACTGCACCATCTTCTAATTGTTCCTGATTTCCTCTTTTTATCTTTTTCCCATTAAGCCATGTACCATTTGTCGAACCCATATCTCGAAGAATATATCCCTGTCCGTCTCCCTCATAAATATCTTCTAAAATAACTGCGTGTTCTCTGCTTACTGTTTTATCCTGTATATGAAGATGATTTACACCCTCTGCACTTCCGATATAAAAAGGACAATTTTTTATTACATAGATAATTCCTAATTCCATATCCCGTAACATCGGATGACATATTTTACCATCTTCTTTTTCTGATTCGTTACCATAATTTAAAATGGTTGTTCCTTCTGTTCCTGATTCCCAATCTCCTTCTGCTTCCCAATCAACTTCTGTTTTTATCATTTGCGTTCTGTTCTGTAATTCTTTTTCCTGAATAAACTTATCGGATATTGAGCTTCCCTGCTCGCCTCTTTTTCGGTGTCTCACTTTATTTTGCTTGTTTATGTTGTCTTTTATACTATTCATACTATTGCTTTTATTTTTTTGTTTTATTTTTCGTACTGTCTGTGCACTCCATATGAATCCACACGCAAACACTATAATTAATAGCATTCCGCCTACGGAATATTGAAATAACTGTCTTGTAAAACCGCTTCTCATTCCGTAAAATACAAAGATTCCTTCCAAAATTACTGCCAGAAATGTGCATATTACAGAAATTATTTTTAAACCATTGTACAAAATGAGATCTTTATTTTTCTGGTTTTTATTACTTTGATTTTTATTTTTTTCATCTCTATTTCTCTCATTTCTCTGAACTTCTCGTCTGCTATTTCTTCTGCCATTTTTTATTCCTATCTGAAAATCTCCTGTTTTTTGTTTCCTGTTATTTGGACTTTCTATTTTTTGTTTTTCCAGTTCTAATTCTTCCTTAAAAAACTCCTCATAGGAAATACTTTCATTATTACTCCTTCTATCCTGTTTTATTTTACTGCTGTCTCTCACTTTTGCACTTGTTTTATCGACTTCCTCTATATCATAATATTCTTTTTGTCTTTTTGTTTGGATATATGTCTCTAATAATTCCTTTGAAAAACCCAGTTTCCTTACTTTATTATAAAATCGATACATAAATTGAACTGCATCTGTATCTTCATAATCAATCTGTGGGAGCATCCATGCAAATAAAGCTTCCATTCTCTTTTGTAAATCCTCGTTTTTATTTTGGAGTTCTCTATCTTGCAGATTCGATTTTATCTCTGACCCTAAAGAAGTCTGCGGAAAATAGATCCATTGAATCTCTCCCTTACTATCTTCATAAATATATTCCGGACGAAGCTCTATACAATTCAGATCAAGCATATAGTCTTCTACTTCCTGAATCATATTGCTCATATTCTGCAAAATTTTTTCACATTCTTTTTGAGAAAAAGCTCGTTCTTTTCCTTGCCGTTTTAATGGCCGTTTACCGGTAATATCAAACAAAAGGCTTTTCTCTTCATCTTTTTCTCTAAGCTGTGCCGATACTAGCGTTTTTAACTCGTTTCTTTTCAGGATTTCATATTCCACAGACAAATAATAATCCCATGATTCATTTTGCGTATGCACTACTGACTCATCATATACAGGTGTCCTATATTCAATCTGCTTTAGCAAATATGTATGTGTACCCTCTTTTATAACCTCCACAATCTATCCTCCCCACAACAGCAACACAATCCTATTATCAGATTACCGCGAATTCCCGCTTAATTTCCTAAGAAGTTCTTCCTCATTAGTTATATCGGCTTTTTCTTCACATTTAAAAATCCATCCTTTTATCCCTGTATATTTTCGCCCTCCCAAAAGAGGATTTCCAAGTCGTACTGATGCCTGAACGAGAACTTTATCTCCTGAGATAGAAACTTTATAGGAATCTAACGAAGCAATATTTAATCTGGTTGCAATTCTTTTTTGCAGCCTCAACCTTGTTTTGCTTATGAGCTGTCCCCTTCTATTCTTCTGAAGAAAGTTCTTATTCCTCAGAAGAAGCTGCTGCGATTTATATGTTCCATCTGCCAACTTCCCGTCTGTTTTCCATACATCTGCCGCTTCATCCGCCAAACGCATTGTTTCACTCTTAACTACTGACATATCAATCAAAAACAGTCCAAAAAAGAATTCTGCGACTACGATAATTAAAATAATCGGTACAACCACGGAAGCTTCTACCGTCATCATTCCTTTATTTCCCATATACAATCTACCTCCCAGAAGCACAGCGGGAACATGGGCGCAGTCTACCCACATCTTTTAATCTTACCGCTTTTATCGTTCTTTTTAATCCGCTACATCCTAAAGTCGAATGGTAACAATCACCATATGCAGTCACAAATATTGCGGATAAAGAAGACCCTTTATGAATACACTTTTCACATGCTGCATATTTTGAGGAATGAACTATGTCCTGTATTGCTGCATTCCCCGTAATCTTTAGGCAAATGTGCGAGCAAGATGCATTTTTATGGTATACCACTCCATTTTCTGCAACATAAACAATACTATTATCTCCAGCCGCATCATAATCTCTTCGATGTTTTACATAGCCGGAAAATACTCTTCTTTTTACAGCAGTATCCTTCTGAAATCGAATAGGACGAAAAAAAGGAACTGATAATTTCAATGTATAAATAGCTTTAACCTGTACCTCTTCTTCAGATGAAAAAGCAGATTGTACTGAAATTCCTTTCCTGCCTCCCTCTACTAAACTGTCACAAAGAGACTTTGCATCATAAATATCAAAAAATACACTGCTCGCATTTCTTATACTTTGTCTGCCATTTGTTCTGTCACTTTTATGGATTCCATTATCCTCCTTCACCTGATTTGACTTCTGATCATCTTCCTCTGGTATTAAAGAAAACATTTGCTGCTTTGCACATATCTTTGCAGTCTGTGATACCGCATAATGTACTTCCGTCTCTACTAAGATCATCTGTGCTAATCCTATAAAGCAAGCCACGGCACATAAAAATATCGGAAATACCAATGACGCTTCCACAGTTACAGATGCCCGACAAGAACCAAAGCAGGATGCTCTTTTTCTCTTATGAAAGATCCATCTTATAACCCGTGCCTGGAGAGACAATTTTTTTCCTGAATCTTTTTCCGAACATTGAACATTACACATTTCCTGAAAGGGGTCAGGTCTTAGGTATTTTAAAGAGAGCACCCTGCTTCACCTCCTCCCGCAGAGCGTATTTTAAACACGCTCTATCGACATTCTTTCTCTATCTTTATTAAAAATATCAATAACTACATTGTTTCACAAAGTTTAGTTTCACACCTCCGGCCGCAAGACTTCCTTTCCAGCTATAAGAAAACAGACAATTCTCCATCAAAAATCCTGGCTCTTTAGAAGCTATATTCTCCTGCATAATATCCATCATGCGATAACACACTGTTCGAGAATTTCCTTTTGTTAGAAGAAACAGCTTCAAATAATCTTTATAAGATATATTTTTCTTTCCTTTTTTTACAATCTGCTTATTTCTTAACTGCTCTGCCATTGTTTTTAACGTAAGATTCCACGTTGTCTTATCTTTTATCAACGGAACTTCGCCACCAGAAAATAATGTGTGTAATTCCAGAAGGGATTCTCCGTAACTTATTGCCATTCTTATAAGTACCTGTACTGCTTTCATCGTCTGCGGCATTCCCATAACCCCAGTTATAGCCGATGCCATCGTATTTATATGCGTTTTCATCTGAGTATCTTTTCCTGTAAATATATAATTATTTATAAAGCGTAATAGCAGAATATAATTTGCTACTCTTTTTAGATTATCTATATCTGAATTCTTTCCGCTAATAAGATATTCCACCTCATACAGAAGTGCATTGTCCTTTTTATCACTACCTCCATAAAAAGAAAAACAGTCTTCTATATAAGAAATAATATATCTGTCCTTTGTCCACAATGTACCTCTTCCATCCATAGAAATATCCACAGAAAGTAATGACTTTATCCCCTTTAAGCTTGAAAAGGATAGTTCATCCATCTTATCCAGCAACCTTTGCTCATTATCAAAAGAACTGCCTTTCACTCTTTTTGACGGAAGATTCGTTCCTGGAATACTCTGTCTTGAAAGACTCTCCGGATGCTCAGCGGCATAAAATAATATACCTGTTCTCATCAAAAGCTGTAATGTTCCCTTAATCTCCTTCCAGTTATTACGTTCCTTTAATGTTTCCTCACTCACAGGTTCTATTTCTTCTGACGCTGCTTTTTCGTCTGGTTTCATATCCTCCACATTATCTGTATTTTTATCTACATCTCCTTTTAAGTCTGATTCCGTATCCTTTTTATTTGTTTCCTCTTTTGTTTCTTGATTCACTTCTTCATCCTGTTCCTTTTTTACATCCGTTTCTGCGCTATCTACTTCTTCCTGGCATTCCTTTCTTTCTCCGTCATTTTTCTTTGTATTTCTTATAATATCTTCCAATACTTTTGCTATTTCTTTTTCCTCACGATATTTCATCCACTCCCGGATCTCGTGTTTCAGATACAACCCATCTTCATCCACTGCCGTCTTCTCTCCTGTAACTTCTAAAGAATCGCAATATATATCAAAAAACGAATTACCAGAAAAATATTGATTGATAAATTCTTTTCCATCAGTCACGATGTAATCTTTCTGTCTTGGATCAAGAAAAAACAAATGATAATTTTTAAAAAGTTCTCTATCATAGTTGGCCATAATACTTTCTCCTGCACCTTTTACTGCATCTTCCCCAAGGCTACTGGCACTGTAACTGATTACGCCCTCTACAATAAAAAGGAAACTCATCATCAACACCAAAAACAGAAGCGACAAAAAGACTGTAATCTGTCCTCTTTCATCAAAATATTTATCGTATTGAACCTGCATTTTTCTGTATTGTGGAGAAAATGGATGCCACCACCCCTTTAATATTTGTCTGGAAAATAATCACCAAACCAATAAGGACTACAATAATTAAGATAACCTCAACAACCCCCATTCCATCCTGTGATAACAAAATAGATTGTAACCGATTCTTTTTATATACTATATTGTTCTGATGCATCTGCTCCTTTTTTCTTTTTATAAATGCCATATCAATTCCCTCCTTTTATTCAGCAAAGTACATCCATATCCTAGATTATGTTTGAAAAATGCTTTCTGCAAAATGTGCGTTACAATTTGTGGGAGATTTCGCCTAAATGAGGGCGGCGTAGCGGGCTACTTCAACTGAATGAAGACAAAATATACCGCAAATTGGGGCGTGCAGGTTGCAGAAATGATTTTTCAAACACGCTCTAATAACATCTTCTAAAATCAAAATCCCTGAAAGCGAGTCAGTGCCGGGTACATCACCAATAACATTACCTGACACAATAATAAAATCATTGGAAAAAGTAATCTTGTTGAAGCCTCCTCTCCCTCTTTTTTTGCTCTGTCTATCCGCTTATGAAACGCCTCTCTTTCTTCTGCTTCCATTAACATTGCTGCTTCCCTGCCGCCTTTCGTAAAGCTCTGAATCAAGATAAGCGAAAGCTTCTGATAACTATCTGTCCTAAACTGCATTCCCCAGTCCTGACATGCCTCTCTCTGGCTTACACCATTACTCATCTGCTGTTCCATCCGCATCATTTTTTCAAAAGCATATTTTTTAGAATCATCCAATTCTCTCTGCTTTTGATAGTTCTGGCTAATTCTTTTCACCGCAGAAAAAAAGGATAGTCCCGCTCCCATATATAGAGTGAGAAGATGAACAATAACCGGGAAGTCCCGCTCTGCCTGCTCCTGGCACTTTTTCCCTTCTTCTTGCAATTTTAAATAATTATGTAACGGGATAAAAATACATACAGTGACAAATAAAATCAATATGCCTGATATTCCTCCTTGATTTTCCTGTCTTTTTGTAATTTCAATATCTTTATAGACAGACGGTATTTTAATATCACGACTATATCTATTCTCCTGCTCCTCCTTCTTTAAATATTGCTGTATCTTATAAAACACATTTGTTTGAGATATATTTTTCTTCGGAACAATCCTGATCTCATACTTTTTACTTTTCCGATATTCCCCGTACCGTGCTGTTACCACAATATATGTTCTATATGTTTCTCCTCGCTTTAGCTTTGCTTGTTCTTCTTCATTTATCGAACCGTCCAGACGAATATATCCATCTTCTGCAAGTTCGTATGTAATCTCAAAAGGATATCCGTCTACTGTATCTGGCAGGTTCAGTGGGGTCTGTATCTGCTTCAATGACGTATTATTTTTCATCATTATCTTTTTTAACTTTTTAAAGAACTGTATATACACTTTCGACTCTTCTTCTGCCGATAATTTCTGTTCATCAAGTTTATAAGTTATCTCCTTTTTCTTGTCATCCTTTTTTAAAGATAGCTGCACTTCTTTTGATCCTTGACCAAATGAATTTCGACTCAGTAAAATATCATCTTGCAAAAAGGCTGCTCTTATAATCAAAAAAGCCAAAAAAACTGCTCCTGCTATGATTTCTATTAATATAATCTTCTTCTGCTTTTTTAAAAACTGCTCCTTCCTTTGTCTGATCTGTTCTTCTGATTCCGTATACTGGCTCTTTAAATCGCTGATTATCCGGCTCTCTATCTTTTGTTTCCATGAAACAAAAATGTTATTCAAAAGTTATGCACCTCCTGTTTAAAACCGAATATTCATAATTTTCTCCGACCAGAAAAAACAAAAAACAGTAATCCCAATCATACCTGACATAACGAGATGTCCTAAAATAGTGTTGTAAAAACACTCTACATATTTAGGATTGGCCAGGCGCAAATATAGTAAAATAAAGAATGGCATTGATAACATAATGTTTTTTTCAAATAACTTTCCACTTAAAAGAACTCTTATCTCCTCCTCCGTATCCATCTTATATTTCAAATGCTGCATCGTCCTTTTTAAAATCTCTACCATATTTCCCCCGGTACTACGCACAATCTCTATCACGACCGCAAACTGCTTTGCCTCTTCTAGTCCTGTACTCTCTGCAAACTCCATAAAGAGTTGTTCTAAAGTAATATGCAGATCTAATCCCTGTATGATTCTTCTCATCTGCCTTAACATTGGATTATTCTGGTCTTGATACAGCTCTTCTAATTCTTTTAGTGCAATCCTGCAGGAATTATTCAAAGAATACCCTGCCTGCAATGAAGTCATCATTGATTGCAGCAGATTCTGAAATCCTTTCTCATATAAATGTTTTTCTTTCTCCCTTTTCTTTCTTTTTAGAACATTAAAACACGGAAATAATAATATTTGTTCTAAAAGCAGCCAGCGTATATCTCCATAACATAAAATATTCAGTAAAATAAGACCTGCTTCCACAATCAAAAAGGAACTAACCCTCTCTCTTCTCTTCACAAAACAGTCTCACCGCCTCACAATAGTTTTCATACTGCCCATAGCTCTTAAGCTTTTCCGTATGAAAAAGTTTCCCTGTCATTTCCAAACTTTCTGTCTGTCCTGCTTTATATTGAAATAGGGTACGAATATCATACTCTGCTCTACTGTAATCCTTAATTTCGCATATCTCTAATATCTTTCTTTTCCCTGTAGTAAGTCTCCCTAAATGAATGAGAATGTCTACTGAAGAAGCAATCAATCCCTGTATTGCTGCAAGAGGCATATCCATTCCCATTAAAACCATCGTTTCTAAACGTCTTAGTGCATCTCGACATGAATTGGCATGTATCGAAGATACAGACCCACTATGCCCAGTTGATAATGCCTGAAGCATCGACATGGCTTCTGCCCCTCGCACTTCTCCTACGATAATTCGGTCCGGCCGCATTCGCAAAGATGCCTTAATCAAGTCCTGCATAGTAATCTCATTCTCTCCCTCCATGTTTGCATTCCTCGTTTCTAGTCGAACAAGATTCTCTACATGAAAAAGCTGGAGTTCTGCTGAATCCTCTATCGTAATTACTCTTTCCCTCTTCCCTATATATTCTGCAAGTGCATTTAAAAGAGAGGATTTACCTGAGTTTGTCGCTCCACTAATAAGAATATTGTATCTGCTCTTTACCAGGGCGGACAGTATACCTGTAAGTTTCTCTGGAAACTCTTCAAATGCTAAAAGCTTCTCTATCGTCATGCCTCCTTTTAGAAACTTACGAATTGTGATAACCGGCCCTTCCAGTGATACTGGCGGCAATACAATATGTACCCTCGAACCGTCTGGAAGTCTGCTGTCCACAATAGGACAAGCCTCGTTCACCATTCGGTTTGTTGGTGCCACAATCTGCTCTATCAAGCGGTATACATCGCCCTCTTCTGAAAAGTGTTCTTCTATTCTTCTAATCTTTCCGTTCTGCTCTACAAAAATACGCGAGGCTCCAATTACCATAATCTCACTTATACTGCTGTCACCCAAATATTTTTCAAGAACATCAAATCCTCTTATCGAATAAAACATCTGTCTTCTTAGTTCTTCTTTCTCAGAAAGTGTCCCGTATCCGCCATGACTTGAACGTAAGATTGCCTTATCAATCTCACGATATACATCTTTATCGCTGACATATGATGTTCTTCCATCCATCTGGTGTAAAATCTGTTCTCTCAGCTCTCTCTTACCAGGCAGTTCCATCTAAAATATCCTCCCTGTATATCCTCTGCCATATTTGAGGCTCTCCCTGATTAATATTTAATACACGTTCCAAACGGTCACAAAAAATACTCTGCCTCGGATTCTTCCTCGAATCTATCAATATAACCTGATCAAAAAAGCTCAGCATATCTACATTGGCAACAAAACAATTCCCTGCTCCCCAGAACACTTCCCTATAGGGACTCTCTTTCTTAATCTTATCGAAAAACCATGCATAATCTTCCTTCGTCAGTTCCCGCAAATAAAAATACAAGTCTGGAGAATGTAACACCTGAACTTCTTCTTTCGGAATAAGCATATCCTGCAATATATCTAAAATATTCTCTTCCCTTAAATGAATGTAATAGCATAAATCTCCCATATCACCGCCTTCTCCGTATTCAGAATCTATCCCTTTATAGCCCAGATCTTCCGCTCCCATATATACATCTCCCAATGACATAAAAGAACGTGCTATCTGCTCAAGATATTCATCATACACAGGGGAATACACGATTGTTAACTTCGTCGGTGTATCTTTTAACTCTGCTGCCAAGTCTGATAAATCCGAATTATAATCTGTAAAATCAGACAACATATCTAACAACTTCTGGGGATTATCATATTTGCAAAAAGAGCCTTGTTCCTCCCGCCAGGTTAGTAAAATCAACTTCTTCTGTTTTAAAAATTTCTGTTTCTCTTCCGATAATTCTTTAAAAAATCTTTCATCTAAAAGATAAATCTCTGCCTCTTCTTTAAAAGAAACCATGCCTTCTGCCGTTGTAAAATGATATACACGCACTGCAGATGAAAGGTGAATCTCCAAATACCTCACCAGCCGCTTACCATACTCTCCTGCTTCTCCTATAATGATTGTGCGAATATCTGAAAAATCCATATCACATCCCTCCATTGTTTTATTTGATGTAAATATATGAC
>ENA-OZGU01001886-OZGU01001886.1-human-gut-metagenome-genome-assembly--contig:-NODE-1886-length-10876-cov-6.056834_pt1 | contig 10876 bp, 8 predicted proteins | sample MGYA00244662_ERZ653670 | MGnify/ENA primary metagenome ERZ653670 (study PRJEB26926, sample SAMN06165224) | human gut metagenome | biome: ENVO:00009003; feature: ENVO:2100002; material: ENVO:00002003...
TGGGCTCGGAGATGTGTATAAGAGACAGGTCGTGGGCTATGATGCGGATGAAGAACAGCTTCAGATGTTGAAAGACGGAACAGTAGACGGACTTGTTGTGCAGAATCCATTTGGTATGGGATATGCCTCCGTGATCGCAGCCGCAAGGGCTGCCATCGGAGCGGGGAATGAAGCTTATGTGAACACGGGCTATGTGTGGGTCACAAAAGACAATATGAAAAAGGAAGAGGTCAAGCAGATGTTAGCTGAATAATTTAATTGCCAGAAGCACGAGCACAAATAAAATACTTGGTTTTACAATTTTAGCACCATTTGTCATGATAAGGCCGGCGCCGATATATCCGCCGGCCATATTGCATATAGCGGCGATAATTCCTAACAGAAAAAGCACTTGTCCGTTGAAGAGAAAGATACAAAGAGACGTGATATTTGTGGTCAGATTAATGACTTTAGCCTGTGCGTTGGCAGTCTTAATGCTGAGCTTTGCAAACACTGTGAAAGCAATAATAAGGAAGGTTCCGGTTCCCGGTCCGTAAAAACCATCATACATCCCGATGATGAAAGCGGAAATGGATGCGGTCAGGTAAGTACGTTTATCCAGCGTGATCTTGTCAGTGCCGGAGTCATTGAACAATTTCTTGTTTAAAACAAGGAAAACTGCGATCGGGAGAATTCCGGTCAAGATATAGATCATTATTTTCTCAGGAACCATAAGAGAAAGATTGGCGCCGATGGAAGAGCCGATGATCGCGGCTATCACCGCCGGGACTGCGAGCCTGAAATTGACTAATCCTGCACGGATGAAACGCCAGGTTGCCAGAGAAGTTCCGCAGCACGAAGATAATTTATTTGTGGCAATCGCTGCGTGAGCGGGAACACCCGCAATGAGGTAAGCGGGGAGCGAGATCAGCCCTCCGCCACCGCCGATGGCGTCTACCATTCCTGCGAGAAACAAAAGGGGACAGATAATGAGAAAAGTCATTGGTGTTAGTTCCATATATATAAAGTCCTTTCGATAATGAAATTAGTCCGGTTCTTAACGGTAAACAAGACAAGTTAGATTATAGCGGTAAGGAAATAGGAAAGCAAGTTGTTTTAGGGACTGTTCCTGTGTTACAATAAAATTTGGAAAAGGAAATAGGAGGAAAAGGAAGATGAATAGAGAGCAGGCACATGAGATTTTGATGAAATATATGAAGGGAGAAAATTATATTCTCCATTCTTATGCTGTAGAGGTGATTATGAAAGGTCTCGCTAAGAGACTGGCCCCGGGGGAAGAAGAATATTGGGGAATCGCAGGACTTCTTCATGATTTGGATGAAGAACAGTGCGACTGGCAGAATGATATGAGCGTACATGGACCTGCCTCAGTAGAAATTCTGAAAAAAGAAGGCATTGATGATCCGGTGCTTTTTGAAGCAATCAAGGCACACAATCCAAAATGCGGAAAGAAAGCGAAGACGAAGATTGAATATGCGCTTCTGGCAGCAGATCCTATGAGTGGTTTTGTGAAAGCAGTTGCTCAGATTTACCCGGATAAGAAAATTGCGAGTGTGAAACATAAATCAGTGATGAAGCGTTTTAATGAGATGCGTTTTGCTGCGGGAGCGAACAGAGATTATATGGAGGCAATTGAATTTACAGGATTAAGCCTGGATGATCTTATTGATGTTGCACTGGAAGAGATGGGAGCAATCGCAGATACACTGGGATTGTAAAAGAAGGAGGAAGAACAAATGAAAACCACATTGGTGATTCTGGCGGCCGGGATCGGCTCCAGATACGGAGCGGGGCTCAAACAGCTTGCAAAGATGGGACCCAATGGAGAGATCATTATGGATTATTCTATCTATGATGCGAAAGAAGCCGGTTTTGACAAAGTTGTCTTCATTATCCGTAGGGATATTGAAGAAGAATTCAAGGCGGTGATCGGTGACCGCATTGCCAAAGAGATGGAAGTTGTCTATGTATATCAGGAGATTTCCGATGTTCCATGTAAGTATCAGAAGCTTGCAGAACAGAGGCAGAAGCCGTGGGGAACCGGCCAGGCGGTACTGTGCTGTAAAGATGTGGTGAAAGAACCGTTCGTTGTGATCAATGCGGATGATTATTATGGAAAAGAAGCGTTTGTGAAGCTGCATGATTTCCTTGTATATGAAGAAAAGACGGAGGAAGAATTGTCGATGGCAATGGCAGGGTTCCTTCTTGATCATACGCTGAGCGCCAATGGAACAGTGACAAGAGGTGTCTGCATAACCGAGGGAGAACAGCTTACCCGTGTTGTGGAAACTTACGGTATTAAAGAAGAGGACGGGGTGATCGTCTGCGACGACCCGGAGGTTGCAAAATGGATTCATCACGGTGAAAGAGTGTCGATGAATATGTGGGCGGCGCCGGCAGCGTTCATTGATAAACTGGAAGCGGGGTTTGCAGAATTTCTGGAAAGCCTTAATGGAGATGTGGGGAAAAGAGAATATCTGCTTCCGACCATTGTGGATCAGATGATTCAAAATAAGACTGCAAGCGTAAAAGTGTTGGAGACACACGACCACTGGTTTGGAATTACATATCAGGAAGATAAAGAAGCGGTACAGAAGGAATTCGCAAGATTGATAGAAGAAGGCGTGTATCCGGAGAAACTGTGGGCGAAATAGAGAAAGAAAACAGCCAGAGAATGGCTGTTTTTTGTTGTGACCGTATTTTCTTCCGGTGTTCCGCCAAAATTCCAATAAAATCCCTTGACAACGCCGAAAATTCGTAATAAACTAAGTGAGTGTGCATGGAAATGCATTGTATTTTCGTGCGCCAATATCTATGCAATGAAATGCAGCTTATTAAAATCGTAGGAGGTGAAAAGAATGCCAACATTCAACCAGTTAGTGAAAAAAGGACGTCAGACATCTGTAAAGAAGTCTACAGCTCCGGCACTTCAGAAAAGTTACAATTCTTTGAGAAAGAAAAGCACAAATACTTCTTCTCCACAGAAGAGAGGCGTATGTACTGCTGTTAAGACAGCTACACCAAAGAAGCCTAACTCAGCTCTTAGAAAAATCGCCAGAGTACGTCTGTCTAACGGAATCGAAGTAACAAGCTATATCCCAGGTGAAGGACACAACCTTCAGGAGCATAGTGTTGTTCTGATCCGTGGAGGAAGAGTAAAAGACCTTCCAGGTACACGTTACCACATCGTTCGTGGAACACTTGATACAGCAGGTGTTGCAAAGAGAAGACAGGCTCGTTCTAAATACGGTGCTAAGAGACCAAAAGACGCTAAGAAGTAAAAAGCTTATAAGAGCAACAGTTCTTCTATAAGGAGAACTACAGAATAGGAATATTCACAAACAGAACTATGATGAAGTAAGCTGCAAGGTATATAAAATATGTATGCCCGCTGCACTACACTGTATCATTAGAAAGACACATGTGAGTACCGATGAATTAAATTAAGATATTTAAGGAGGGAAGAACCGTGCCACGTAAAGGACATACTCAGAAAAGAGACGTATTAGCGGATCCGTTATACAACAACAAAGTGGTTACAAAGCTTATCAACAACATTATGCTTGATGGTAAGAAGGGCGTAGCTCAGAAGATTGTATATGGAGCATTTGAAAGAATTGCTGAAAAATCCGACAAGCCGGCAATCGAAGTATTCGAAGAGGCTATGAATAACATTATGCCAGTACTTGAGGTAAAGGCAAGACGTATCGGTGGTGCAACATACCAGGTACCGATCGAGGTTAGAGCTGACAGAAGACAGGCTCTGGCACTTCGCTGGTTAACATTGTATTCTCGTAAAAGAGGAGAGAAGACAATGGAAGAAAGACTGGCTAACGAGCTTATGGATGCTGCAAACAACACAGGCGCATCTGTGAAGAAGAAAGAAGACATGCACAAAATGGCAGAGGCAAACAAAGCATTTGCTCACTACCGTTTCTAAATTATTAGGAGGCAACAATGGCTGGAAGAGAATACCCATTAGATAGAACAAGAAATATCGGTATTATGGCTCATATCGATGCTGGTAAGACTACGGCTACAGAGCGTATTCTTTACTATACCGGTGTTAATCACAAAATTGGTGATACTCATGAAGGTACTGCTACGATGGACTGGATGGCTCAGGAGCAGGAAAGAGGTATCACGATTACTTCCGCTGCTACAACATGTCACTGGACATTACAGGAGAACTGCAAGCCAAAAGCAGGCGCTCTGGAACACCGTATCAATATTATTGATACCCCTGGACACGTTGACTTTACAGTAGAGGTAGAGCGTTCACTTCGTGTACTCGACGGCGCAGTAGGTGTATTTTGTGCTAAGGGTGGAGTAGAACCTCAGTCAGAGAACGTATGGCGTCAGGCAGACACATACAACGTACCAAGAATGGCATTTATCAATAAGATGGATATCTTAGGTGCCAACTTCTATGGTGCAGTAGAGCAGATCAAGACAAGATTAGGAAAAAATGCAATCTGTCTCCAGCTTCCAATCGGTAAAGAAGACGAATTCAAAGGAATCGTTGACCTGTTTGAAATGAAAGCCTACATCTACAACGATGAAAAGGGCGAGGACATTTCCATTGTTGATATTCCGGAGGATATGGCAGATGATGCAGAGCTTTACCGTACAGAGCTCGTTGAGAAAATCTGCGAGTTGGACGATGATCTGATGATGGAATATCTGGAAGGTGAAGAGCCGTCTGTAGAAGCTATGAAAGCAGTTCTCAGAAAAGCTACCTGCGAGTGTCAGGCAGTTCCGGTATGCTGCGGAAGTGCTTACAGAAACAAAGGTGTTCAGAAGCTTCTGGATGCAATCGTAGAATTTATGCCATCTCCGCTTGACATCCCACCGATTCAGGGTGTTGACGAGGATGGAAATGATGTTGTGAGACATTCTTCTGATGAAGAGCCATTCTCAGCTCTTGCATTTAAGATTATGACAGACCCATTTGTAGGTAAACTTGCATACTTCAGAGTTTACTCCGGTACAATGAACGCTGGTTCCTATGTACTGAATGCTACAAAGGGCAAAAAAGAGCGTGTAGGACGTATCCTTCAGATGCACGCAAATAAAAGAGAAGAGCTTGATAAAGTATATTCAGGAGATATCGCAGCAGCGATCGGATTCAAGTTCACATCTACAGGTGATACACTCTGTGACGAGCAGCATCCTGTAATTCTTGAATCTATGGAATTCCCGGAGCCGGTTATCGAGCTTGCAATCGAGCCTAAGACAAAAGCTTCTCAGGGTAAACTTGGTGAATCTCTTGCAAAACTTGCAGAAGAAGACCCGACATTCCGTGCTCATACTGATCAGGAAACAGGTCAGACAATCATCGCCGGAATGGGAGAACTTCATCTTGAAATCATCGTAGACAGACTTCTTCGTGAGTTCAAGGTAGAAGCTAACGTAGGTGCTCCGCAGGTTGCATACAAAGAGTCCTTCACAAAAGCAGTTGATGTTGACAGCAAATATGCTAAACAGTCAGGTGGACGTGGACAGTACGGACACTGTAAAGTTAAATTTGAACCAATGGATGTCAATGGTGAAGAAACATACAAATTCGAATCTACTGTTGTCGGTGGTGCAATTCCGAAGGAATACATTCCGGCTGTAGGCGAAGGTATTGAAGAAGCCATGAAAGCTGGTATCCTTGGTGGATTCCCTGTAGTAGGTATTCATGCAACAGTATATGATGGTTCTTACCATGAAGTCGATTCTTCAGAAATGGCATTCCACATTGCAGGTTCTCTTGCATTCAAAGATGCTATGAAGAAATCTGATCCGGTACTCCTTGAGCCTATCATGAAAGTTGAAGTTACTATGCCAGAAGAGTACATGGGAGATGTTATCGGTGATATCAACTCTCGTCGTGGACGTATCGAAGGTATGGATGACCTCGGCGGTGGAAAGATCGTTAGAGGATATGTTCCGCTTTCAGAAATGTTCGGATACTCTACAGACCTTCGTTCCAGAACTCAGGGACGTGGAAACTACTCAATGTTCTTCGAAAAATATGAGCCAGTTCCGAAGTCTGTACAGGAAAAGATTTTATCTAACAAAAACGCATAAAAAATACGAAAAAGGCTTGAAAAACTGTACTTTATGAAATATAATCAGTATTAGCCGAGTTAAAACATCGTAAACTAAAATGCCCTATTGGGTGGTATATTTAAGGAGGATATTCAAAATGGCAAAGGCTAAATTTGAAAGAACAAAACCGCATTGTAATATCGGTACCATCGGACACGTTGACCATGGTAAAACAACTCTTACAGCAGCTATCACAAAAACTCTTGCAGCAAGAGTTGCTGGTAACGCAGCTGTAGATTTCGAAAACATCGACAAAGCTCCAGAAGAAAGAGAACGTGGTATCACAATCTCTACAGCTCACGTTGAGTATGAAACAGAAAAACGTCACTACGCTCACGTAGACTGCCCAGGACATGCTGACTACGTTAAGAACATGATCACAGGTGCTGCTCAGATGGATGGTGCTATCCTTGTTGTAGCTGCTACTGATGGTGTTATGGCTCAGACAAGAGAGCACATCCTGCTTTCTCGTCAGGTAGGTGTTCCTTACATCGTAGTATTCATGAACAAATGTGATATGGTAGACGACGAAGAACTTCTTGAGTTAGTAGAGATGGAGATTCGTGAGCTTCTTGACGAGTACGAGTTCCCGGGAGATGACACACCGATCATTCAGGGTTCTGCTCTGAAAGCTCTTGAGGATCCAAACGGACCATGGGGAGACAAGATCATGGAACTTATGGATGCTGTTGACAGCTACATTCCAGATCCAGAGCGTGCTACAGATAAGCCATTCCTTATGCCTGTAGAGGACGTATTCTCTATCACAGGACGTGGAACAGTTGCTACTGGTAGAGTAGAGCGTGGTGTTCTTCACGTAAATGATGAAGTAGAAATCGTTGGTATTCACGAGGAAACAAGAAAAACTGTTGTAACAGGTGTTGAGATGTTCCGTAAGCTTCTTGACGAGGCTCAGGCTGGAGATAACATCGGTGCACTTCTTCGTGGTGTTCAGAGAACAGAGATCGAAAGAGGACAGGTTCTTGTTAAACCGGGTTCTGTAAACTGCCACAAGAAATTTACAGCACAGGTTTACGTATTAACAAAAGACGAAGGTGGACGTCATACTCCATTCTTCAACAACTACCGTCCACAGTTCTACTTCAGAACAACAGACGTAACAGGTGTATGTAACCTTCCAGAAGGTGTAGAGATGTGTATGCCTGGTGACCACATCGAGATGACAGCTGAACTGATTCACCCAGTAGCTATGGAAGAGGGACTTCGTTTCGCTATCCGTGAAGGTGGACGTACAGTAGGATCTGGTGTTGTTAAAGACATCATCGAGTAATTCGAATATCATAATGTATGTTTTAAAGAGGCTTCTGTTTACAGAAGTCTCTTTTTAGATGGTTCTACTATGAATGTGTGTAGGGTGTGATTTTAAGCCCGCATTTCCTGTATTATCAGGGATATATAAATGAATAAGGGAGAGGGCTTTATTAACCCTCTCCCTTATTCATTAAATCATCATCAAGTGCTGGATTGCTCCCTGGTATCCAGGCTGTTCTTTTAAGATTTCGTGTAATTCATTCTCTGCTTTTTCATATTCTTTTAATCCGATATAAGCCAATCCCATTAAGTAATGACAGTACGTGTCGTTTCGATCCTGAATATTACTTGGGAAGACCTCGATTTCCGGAAGTGATACAGCGAAGTAATCATATCCGACTTTATCAAACAGGTGCTTTTGTCCGAAGGAAAGAAGCTGGTGATAGCATTTTCTTGCTGCATTTGTATTGCCCAGTTTTTCATTCGCAAAGCCCTGATACAAAATAGTGTCAGATGGCTGATCATTGTAATATAAGACGCTTCCTGGCTCATCCAATCCGACAGATGCTGCAAGATAATGAGCGGTAGCAGCTTCTTTGTTGCCGGTTTCTTCGTAGGCAATTCCCAGATAGTAATCAGCAATGTTGTCCTGAACATTTGGCAATTTTCCTTCGCCAAGATTTTGCGGATATGTTTTTGTCTTTTCTAATAGGCTGATTGCTTCCTCGTAATGCTTTCTGTTCAGTAGAAGAACTGCTTTCTGAGTCAGTGCATATCGGTATTGTGCGCTGACTTTTCCTTCTCCGCCTTCCCAAGGATGGAACTGGTGGGTAGTCAGGCAGTCCAGTGCTTTGTCATACTGACCGGTGTTGTTAAGAAGAGTAATATACTCAAGATACAATGCATCCCGGTAAGTAACCAGATCAATGTGTGCTTCTAAAAGCTTCAAGCGGTCTTCATTGGAATAACCTGCCTTTGCACAAAGCTGGTCGTATTCCAGAAGAAAACGAGAATAGTCAGGGTCAAGCTCAACAGCACGTTTCATGGCAGGAAGTGCTTTACTAATGTCATGCTCTTTATTGTAGTAAGCAATCGCAAGGTTACGGTAGCTCATTGCGAAAGATGGTTCTTCCTCCGTGGAGGTAAGCCAGTGCTGGATTGCCTTTTCGTTTTGCTTTTTATCATAGAGGAGACATCCCAGGTAGTAGTGAGCACGTGGCGCTTTTTCTAATACGCGGATTGCGCTTTCCAGAATCAGTACTTCTTCTGTTCGATTCGGGAAGCAGCAGGAATAATCGGAAGCTTCGCCAAGCTTGTGCGCTTCTTTTGCATTTTCAAGCTCACCCATTAATTCATAAATATAACCCTTGTAATAGCCAATCATAGGAGATGATGTATTGCAGGAGCTGAGAATATACAAAGCATCCTTGTAGAAGCCGGCTTTTGCGTAGTCGAGAGCCAGTTCTAAATAATTGTGAGCAGGTTCTCTCATGGATCGTTTCCAGTTATCGAACTCAGAACAAGATACTGCCTTTTCATAACGGATACCCATATCCAGAGGATCAATATGCCCGCTCTCATCAAGGAAATCACTACAATCTTGTCCCAGTGTACGGAGAATGGCAGCTTTTAAGGTTCTTGCCTTCATATTGTGCCAGTTGCGGATCATAGATTCATCAATAAATTTTAACGCATCTTTGTAATTGCCGCGTCTGCAGGAGAGTGCGGATAACCAATAGAAACCACTGCTCTGAGTCTCATAGCTCCATGTCGCTTTATAGAAAGCGTCGTACGCTTCGTCAAGCTTTCCTGCCATTACAAGTGCAAGACCAAGGTTGAAATAACATTCTCCATGATATGGATTTGGGTTTTTCCAGGTTTGCTTTTCGATCGCTTTCTTGAATAATTTGACAGCTTCTTCAAAATTACCACGACGATATTGTAATAATCCGTAGCCGTTGTTCAGACGGATATCGGAAGGATCTCTTCTAAGTCCTTCTAAATAATAATCGTCAGGAGAGAATGTTGCATGTCGGTACTGTTCTAAGTGTAATGCACCAAGATATAATTCCTCGGTTGATTTTAATTCGGATGGCGGAAGCAGAGGATCTGCCGGATCAGGTGTTGCTTCTAATTCCTGCTCAACCGCGGTGTAAGATACGAGTGTGTTTCCGTGAACATCGGTAATTGTTAATGTACAACCGGTCAGGCTGTCGAGCTCTGTTGTGAAAGCTGCGTCATAGATTTCAGTAGGAGAGAGATCTGCCTGGTCTGCAAATATGGTTTCGCCGTTTTCACATACCTTGATCTGACACTGTGGAAATACGCCGGAAGCATATGCTTTGATAATGCAGTTGTGACCTTCAAGTTCTAAGTTGACAGAAGCGTCTTTTGTTGCATTTTTTACTCGTCCTACATGCTTGTAAGGCATGAAATATTGTGTAAATGTTTTTTCTTCATAAGGCTTCAGCCAAGTGAAGTCCGGTTGATTATCTGCGTATACACCGGTCATTAATTCGATATATGGACCATCTTCATCCGTAAGATTGCGATCCCATGCCTGACCGAAATCGCTGTTTCCCCACGTCCACTGCTTTTTGCCGGGTGAGATGTGGTGGTCTGCCACATGAAGAAGACCTGCATCAAGCTTTTCATCATAGTTACCGATGAAATCATAATCGGAGTGAGCAGCCATGTAAGAGGTAGGTACTTTGATATTTCGATAGCAGGAAATGTCGACACCTGCAGAATAATCGTATTTGTAATACTCGCCGGTTGCGATCGGGAAAGTAGAGACTGCTCGTTTTCCGTGATCCATGACTGCGTGTACATCCGGTGGAAATACGGAATAGGTATTTTCGTTAACCGGAACAGCAGGATTTGCCCACCAGAGAAATGTCTGAGGAGTATCCGTGCGATTGTAAAGCTGTCCTTTGATCTCGATGTAAGATTTATCCGGATAAAGTGTAAAGGATGCCATGCCTTTCGTTCCGTACATTTTGTCGATCTCACTTACATATACGGTGGATGAACCATCTTCATGCTCCTCAAAATAAAAGTCAACCGGAGAATAGGTGGATGGACGATGATGCTGCGGCCAGTTGAATTCAATTCCGCCGGAGATCCACGGACCGGTCAGACCTACAAGTGCAGGTTTGATCACATGATTGTAGTAGACGAAGTCATAGTTATTTGTTTTGTCTAAGGCTCTCTGAATACGTCCGCCTAATTCAGGGAGGATCATAACAAGGAGATAATCGTTCTCCATATAAATTGCGTGATATTCGACATCTTCTTTTTCGTCAAAGATTTTTTCGGTTACCGGCATTGGATAAACTTTTCCGGTGCTTCCCTGATAAGCACGGTTTTCAAGGAAAAGAGGGCTTTTCTCAGGTGCAGCAGGTTTGTATGTAGGAAGAACAATCTGTTCTTCCCAGACGTGTACTTTGTTGTTTCCCATAATAAAAAAACTCCTTTTTTATTTTATGTAATTGTCTGAGAATACTTC
>ENA-OZGU01001899-OZGU01001899.1-human-gut-metagenome-genome-assembly--contig:-NODE-1899-length-10821-cov-4.939996_pt1 | contig 10821 bp, 9 predicted proteins | sample MGYA00244662_ERZ653670 | MGnify/ENA primary metagenome ERZ653670 (study PRJEB26926, sample SAMN06165224) | human gut metagenome | biome: ENVO:00009003; feature: ENVO:2100002; material: ENVO:00002003...
ATATATTACTTCTTTCAAAAAATAAAGTTAAATTTATAACAATCTTTCTCATTTGTTTGCCGGAACCATAATATCGACAGCACGGCAGATATTTTTTACGATAACTTCCTCATGCGCTCCGCCAAATTCCCCGTCCAATGTCCAAGGAACTTCCTCTCTTGCCATGAACTCTACTTCATCTGACTTAAACGAATAGATCATATCCGTATCATCCACCAGATTGATGAGTGATGCAATAATCTCGTTGAGTTCAATCGGATTGCGTGGTTTTTTGATCAGGGTAACCTCAAACACGCCATCGTCTAAGCGCACATCTTTTCCGGTCATTCCCTTAAATCCACCCACCGATGTGGAATTGCTGATCATTCCATAGATAAATTCATCCTGGATCCGCACATTATTGTACTCTACCTGCATAGTGAAAGACGGGATATCATGCAGACTGCGCATTCCCTCAAGGATATATGCCGCATGTCCAAGTACATTTTTCCACTCCTGGCTTGTCTTATAAGACACTTCCGTAAAAAGACCAAACGCTGCCACATAGACAAAATAATCATTGTTAAATGCACCAATATCACAAGGAAATGTTCTTCCATTCACCGCTGCATCGGCTGCTTTGACCATATCTTTCGGGATTCCCAGTGATGTTGCAAAGTCATTCGTGCTGCCCGCCGGAATATATCCCAAAGGCACGGTAAGCCCTTTGTGCATAATACCGCTTACCACTTCATCAAGTGTACCGTCCCCTCCGCTGCATACAACAAGATCATATTTCTCTGCGTCCACTTCCACCTTATGTATCGCATCTTCCGGTGCCTGTGTCGGGTAAATCGTTACCTCATATCCAGCTTTTACCATGGTATCCACAATATCCATCAGCTGATTTTTGATCTGTGCTTTTCCGGAAAACGGATTGAAAATAAATAGTAATGTTTTCTTTTCTTCCATACGCTCCCTACACCTGTTCTGTTATTTTGTCAGGAATTCCTCGATTGCCGCAGCTGCAGCCTCTTCGTCCTCACCCTCAGCATCGATCACAACCTCTTCTCCATTTAAAAGAGCCATACTCATCATGCCCATAATGCTTTTGACATTGACTCTCTTATTATCCCCGGATTCCATATAGATCTGGCTGGAAAACTGATTTGCCTTCTGCACTAAAAGCGCAATTGGTCTTGCCTCTAAGTCGTTTTGCATGTTTACCACTACACTCTTTTTCATGATAATCTCCATTCTTACGCTGTTTTTTGCGCATCTCAAGTTTGTGCGTTAGCACAAATCTTACGTGTGAAAAATCTTATTTTTCACACTACCCTCCATTCCTGTGCTGCTTTTTACACACTTTATGTTTATGCTCCAATACAGCTGCTACGTATCAATAATATATTTCCACATTATTCTTTTTCACGCAGCTCATCTGCAATCTCACTGATCCTGCGCAGCCTGTGGTTCACTCCCGATTTTCCGACCGGAGGATCGAGATATGTTCCCAGTTCCTTAAGCGGTGTATCCGGATACTCTAACCGCAGCAACGCCATTTCTTTTAGGTTTTCAGGCAGACTGTCTAAGCCTGCATTCTGTTTAATATATTCAATATCGCCAAGCTGTTTTACGGCTGCCGCCACAGTCTTGCTGATATTTGCCGTCTCACAATTTACCTTTCGGTTGACAGAATTTCTCATTTCTTTTAAGATACGCACATTTTCAAGATTCATCAGTGCCACATGTGCTTCCATGATATTTAACATATCCACGATCTGGGCACCTTCCTTTAAATATACGACCTGGTGTTTCTTTCGTTCTACGATCTTTGCTTCCATCTCAAAACTGTTGATTGCATCCTGAAGCTGTTTCGCCTGCGCAATTTCCCGGCAGACAATCTCAAAATGATAAGACTTATTCGGATCACTGATCGATCCACCTGCTAAAAATGCTCCCCGGATATATGCCCGCCTGCAACATGTCTGCTGCAGTAAAATACCATTTACCGTCTCTGTGATGTCTGCACACCTTAAAGACTGATTCCACATCTTGATTGTCTCAAGAATGCGTTCCGGTGGCAATGTATCTATCTCTTCTATATTAACATGGAACAGCTGTGCCAGTAACAGTCCATATTTTTCCTGCAGAAGCGGATTTTCCGAATCCAGCACATCTCCCGCATCCCCGATCAGCTGCTGACGCTTTCCGTCAAAAGCAACTAACGCCGCAAGTTCAGCGATCTGACAATGTCTGCTCTTTCCACTCTGCTTTGCTAACTCCTGTTTCACTTCACTTGAAAAAGACATCTTTTATTTTCCCCTTAAAGCATCTTTGCCAATATCACGATGCTCGATTTTCAGTCCATAACCCTTTTTTCCTGACAGACGTTTGTATAATTCATTTGCCAGTGTTACAGACCTGTGTTTTCCTCCCGTACATCCTATGGAGATCACAAGCTGATTCTTGCCCTCCGTGATATAATTCGGGATCAGAAACTCTAACATATCTTCAAGTTTGTCCAAAAAAACATTTGCTTCCTGAAACTGCATGACATAATCCTGAATTTCTTTATCATTTCCGGTCTTTGCCCGTAAACCCTCCACATAATACGGGTTTGGTAAAAAACGGACATCAAATACCAGATCAGAATCGACCGGTATTCCATATTTAAATCCAAATGACAAAATCGTAATAAACAGGTTCTTGTAGTCCTGATTCTGTATAAATATTTTGTCCAACTCCGCTTTTAACTCTCTCGTCAAAAGCTGGCTTGTATCTATAATATAGTCTGCGCGCTCCTTTAAAAACGCCAGACGCTTTCTTTCCTCTTCAATTCCCTTGTCCACGCGCTCGCCGCCCGCTAAAGGATGATTTCTTCTCGTTTCCTTATATCGTTTTACCAGAACAGAATCTTCGGCATCCAAAAACAGGATCTCGTATTCAACCCCATTATCCTTCATGTGGTCTAATACACCATGCAGCTCATCAAATGACTGTCCGCTTCTGATATCGATGCCGACTGCAACTTTCTGCAGTTCTGCGCTCTGTAATGTTGTAAGTTCCACAAACTTTTCCAGCAATGGGATCGGTAGATTATCCACGCAATAAAACCCAATATCTTCCATCATTTTTATCGCTGTACTTTTTCCTGCTCCCGACATTCCTGTTAAAATTACGAACTTCATCTTTTTTCTCCATTTCAAAACGCTTTGCGCGCATCCAAATCCTGTTTAAAATTCACCGATCATCTTAACTTCCGGCTCTAATCTGACACCAAACTTTTCTTCTACAATATCCGCTACATTCTGCATCAGGGTTCTTACATCTGCCGCTGTTGCATTTCCGCGGTTGATGACAAATCCACAGTGTTTTTCCGACACCTGCGCTTCTCCCACCAGATAACCTCTTAATCCCGCATCCATGATCAGTTTTCCTGCAAAATATCCTTCCGGTCTTTTAAATGTACTTCCCGCACTCGGATATTCAAGCGGCTGTTTTTCCACTCTCTGTTTCTTTAACTCCTCCATGCGGGCACGGATTGCTGTCTCTTCCCCGTGTTTCAGTTTGATCTTAGCTCCCGTTACAATGTAGCCTTTTTTTAAAATACAGCTTGTCCGGTAACCCAGTTCAAGCTCTTCTGCAGAAAGAATCTTCTCATTTCCTTCCTGATCTAAGACGGTCACGGCGGTTAAAATATCTTTCATCTCACCACTGTAAGCGCCCGCATTCATGACAACTGCACCACCGATGCTGCCCGGGATACCGGCAGCGAATTCCATACCGGTCAGTCCGTGCTCCGCAGCACGGTTTGCTGTCTTTGACAGCAGCATTCCCGCACCCACGGTGATACAGTCGTCCTCCACACAAATCTCATCTTCTTTTGACAGCATCTCGATCACAAGTCCCCGGATCCCGCGGTCGCCCACTAAAAGATTGCTCCCGTTTCCGATGACCTGATACGGGACATCATACTTCCTGCACAGACGGATGACCGACGCAAGCTCTGTTCCCTTTGGCTGCACTAAAATATCTGCCGGGCCGCCCACACGGAATGTCGTATGTTTTTTCATCGGTTCGTCCGTAAAAATTCTGTTTTCTGCTGTGACTGCTTTAAGTTCTGTCAAAAACTGCTGATTCATGCTTTCCTCAATTCTGTGGTCTTACGCTTCTTTTAAGAATGCGACATAACCGTTATATGCTTCATATAAGTCTACTTTGCTGATGAGTTCCCACGGAGCATGCATGTTTAACACTGCAACACCGCTGTCGATAACACTCATTCCATAGTTTGCCAGAATGTATGCGATGGTTCCACCGCCACCCTGATCTACTTTTCCGAGCTCTGCTGTCTGGAATGACACATTGTTGTTATCCATGATATTTCTTAAATATCCGACATACTCTGCATTGGCATCGTTAGAGCCGGATTTTCCTCTCGCTCCGGTGTATTTGTTAAATACAAGTCCTCTTCCAAAATATGCTGCATTGCGTTTTGTCATAACAGACGGATAATTCGGATCAAATGCAGCGGATACATCCGATGAAAGTACTTTGGAGTTTTTCAGGACACGTCTTAATTTTAATTCCGAATAATCTTCTGCTGCATTCATGACCTCTGCAACGGTATTTTCGAAGAAACGTGACTGCATGCCGCTTGCCCCGACACTGCCGATTTCCTCTTTGTCTACAAGCAGGCAGACACTCGTGATCTCCGGTTTTTCCATTGCAAGCATTGCCATAAAGGAAGGGTATGCACATACTCTGTCATCATGTCCATATCCCATGATGATGCTGCGGTCAAAACCGTAATCTCTTGCCTCTCCTGCCGGAACGACCTCGATCTCTGCAGATAAGAAATCTTCTTCCTCTATATCATATTCTTTTGCAAGGATCTTCATGATATTTGCTTTTACTTTTTCTTTTGCAGCCTCTTTGTCATCGCCCGCTTCCTCTGCCGGAATACTTCCGATGATCAGATCAAGGTTCTCTCCCTCGATCACCTTCGCTGCCTTTTTCTCAAGCTGCTCTCCGGATAAATGGATCAAAAGATCGCTGACGCCAAATACCGGATCGCCCGGTTTGTCTCCGACATTAACTTTTACAACGGTACCGTCTTTTTTGGCGATCACACCGTGCAGTGCAAGTGGAAGTGTCACCCACTGGTATTTCTTGATTCCACCATAATAATGGGTGTCTAACATTGCGAAATCGGTATCCTCATATAACGGATCCTGTTTTAAATCCATACGCGGGGAATCGATATGTGCGCCAAGGATGTTCATTCCAGCCTCTAAGCCTTTCTTTCCGATCACGAACATGGCAATTCCTTTTCCCATGTTATTCGCATACACACGGTCGCCTGCTTTTAATTTTGTTCCTTTTTCTAATACTTCATCCAGATTTACAAAACCTGCTTTCTCGGCTCTTTTTGCAAATTCTGTGGTACATTCACGCTCTGTTTTGCACTCAGAAATAAATTTTCTGTAATCCTCTGCAAACTGAAATACCTCTTCTCTTTTTTTGCCTTCCGGGTATTTCTCCCATGCGTTTTTTCTTTCCATGACTGATATTGCCTCCATTTATGCTATTCTTTTGACTCCGGGCTTTTACTCATCATCGTCCGAAGATTTTTTTGTGAGATTTTCCTGCACACGGCGGTAAAGCTCCTGTGCTGCATTGTATCCCATCTTTTTCTGTCTGTGGTTGACAGCCGCCGCCTCACAGATGACGGCAAGGTTACGTCCCGGACGGATCGGGAGTGAGTGACATACTACCTTGTTGCCAAGAAACTCTGTATATTCTTCCTCTAATCCAAGACGGTCGTACTCATTTTCTTTCTTCCAGTCCTCTAACTTGATCACAAGGTCGATCTGCTGTTTTTCCTTGACACACTCTACACCAAACAGTGTTTTCACATCGATGATTCCGATACCGCGAAGTTCGATAAAGTAACGTGTGATATCCGGTGACGTTCCGATGAGTGTATGCTCATTGATCTTGCGGATTTCCACCACATCATCCGTTACAAGACGATGTCCTCGTTTGATCAGTTCGAGTGCAGCCTCACTTTTTCCGATACCACTCTCACCCATGATCAGAAGTCCTTCGCCGTAGACATCTACTAAAACGCCATGGATCGTAATACACGGTGCAAGCTGTTCATTCAGACAATAAATAAGCTCTGCCATGAATTCGGAAGTACTGCGTTTTGTGCCAAGCACCGGAATATTTTTCTCCTCTGCAATTTTCAGGAAAGAATCATCCGGCCGCAGATCCCTGCAGAAAATAACACACGGAATATCATATCCCATAAATTCACTGTAAATCTTTTCACGTTTTTCCTCGTCTAACTGCTGCAGATATGTGTACTCTACCGTACCGATGATCTGAACCCTCGACTGTTCAAAGTGTTTAAAATAACCACTGAGCTGTAACGCCGGTCTGTTTACATCACTGATCATAATGCGATGTCCCTTTAATTCCATATCCGGCAGAAAATTACATAAATCCATGATCTGCGCGATCTTTGCTACTCCAACACCTTCCATATCCTTTGTCCTCTCCTAAACATATTTTTCGTAACGATTCTGACGACATTTTACCATAAATACCGGAATTCTTCAACTTGAATACCCGTGTTTATCTTCCCGGAAAAAAGAATAAACTGCCCGTGCCGCCTGCTCATTCATCGACTCTGTCTTTGCGAGTTCTTCCTCCGAAGCCTCACGGATCGCCTCAAGTGACTGGAACCGGCGCATTAAGGCTTTTCTTCGTGCCGGACCGATGCCCGGAATATCGTCAAGTACGGAATGTACCTGTTCTTTGCTTCTTAAAGATCTGTGATACTCGATGGCAAAACGGTGCGCTTCATCCTGGATCCTCGTGATCAGTTTAAAGCCCTCGCTTGTCCGGTCGATCGGTATCTCTTTATTCTGATAGTATAACCCTCTGGTGCGGTGATTATCATCCTTTACCATACCGCAGACCGGAATATTTATTTTCAGTTCATCAAGCACTTTTAATGCAATGTTTACCTGTCCGCGGCCGCCATCCATCATGATCAGATCCGGAAATCTTGTGAAACTTCCATATTCCTCTGACATTTCCCGTTCTGCAAGTTCTTTTTTCTCCTGCATACCGTGCGTAAAACGTCTGGTCAAAACCTCATGCATGGATGCGTAATCGTCCGGCCCTGTGATGGTTTTTAATTTGAATTTACGATAATCACTGCGTTTTGGTTTTCCCTTTTCGTAGACGATCATGGATCCTACCGTCTCAAAACCGTTGATGTTGGAAATATCAAATGCCTCCACGCGGGAAAGTCCCTCCATCCCCAGAAGATGCTCGATCTCTTTCATCGCGCCGATGGTTCTTCCCTCCTCGCGTTTGATCTTCTCGCGATCCTGGGAAAGTACAAGCTCTGCATTTTTCTGCGCCAGCTCTACCAATTTTTCCTTCATACCTTTTTGCGGAACACGGATATAAACCCTGGCTCCTCTTTTTTCGGTTAACCACTCGGCTAAGACCTCGTGATCCTCGATCTCCTCCGGCAGCATGATCTCCCTTGGAATAAACGGCGTTCCCGAATAAAACTGTTTTAAAAAAGTTGTTAAAATCTGGCTTTTGGTATCCTCTGTCCCGACCCTGACATAAAAATGATCCCTGCCGATCAGCTTTCCGTCACGGATGAAAAATACCTGCACCACGGCATCCCTGTCATCCGATGCAAGCGCGATGATGTCTTTATCCTCACCGTCAGTATGCGTGATCTTCTGTTTCTGCGCGATCTGGCGCACACTGCCTAAAAGCTCCCGGTATTCGATTGCCTTTTCAAATTCCAGATTTTCGGATGCCTCGTTCATTTTTTCTTCTAAGGATTTTAAGATCGGTGCATAGTTTCCATTTAAAAATTCGACGGCAGCATCGATTCTTTCCCGGTATTCTTCCCTGCTGATATAACCCTGACAGGGTGCCTGGCACTGATGGATATGGTAATTTAAACACGGGCGCTCTTTGCCGGTATCTCTCGGCAGTACACGATTACAGGTACGAAGCTGGTAAAGCTTATTGATCAGCTCGATCGTATCTTTTACTGCCCCCGCACTGGTGTATGGCCCAAAATATCTCGATTTGTCTTTTTTCTGCTGACGTGAAAAGAGTACCCGTGGGAAATCCTCACCGACCGTCACACGGATATAGGGATAAGTCTTGTCATCGCGCAGCATGGTATTGTATTTTGGACAATGTTCCTTGATCAGGTTGCACTCCAACACAAGCGCCTCTAATTCCGAGTCCGTAATAATATACTCGAAACGTGCGATCTGTTTTACCATCTGTGCCTTTTTGATGCCCTCATCATGACTCGGCTGGAAATACTGGTGTACTCTCTTTCGTAAACTGACAGCCTTACCGATATAGATGATCGCATCGTGGCTGTCATGCATAATATAAACTCCCGGCTGATCCGGGAGTTTTTTTAATTCTTCTGCGATGTTAAACATGAAACCTCATTCCTGCTCTGATCGTTCTGTTTATACTTATCCTGCTGATATTTATCTTATTTTTCAGCTTTTATTTCTGATACTTCTGCAGCGAAGCCTCTGCTGCGTTATTTCTGGTGTTCCTCATGTGCTGCTGTCTGATCGTCTACGACCTGATCAATAAAACTGCCCTTTTCCAAGGATACAGTATTCTGATCTTCCGCTGCACGTGAAGTTTCTGCTTCTGCCTGATTTTTTATTTCTGTCTGTCCTTCCGTTTTTGCATGTTCTTCTGTTTTCGCCTGCTCTAACGCATTTTTAGCATCCTCTGCCTGCTCGAAGAATGTTTTTTTCTCCTCTTCTTCCGGCTCCGGGATTCCTTTTAATTCACGGAAAATCTTCATAAATTCTTTTCCGGTGATCGTCTCATGCTCGTAGAGATATCCTGAAATCTTGTCGAGAACCTCCCTGTTTTCTTCAAGCATGCGGTATGCTTCATCATAACTGCTGTTGATGATGGACAGTACTTCCTGATCGATCTGTGCTGCAGTCTCCTCACCACAGATCAGTCCTGCACGGTTATCTAAGTACTGGTTCTCAACCGTTGCCAGACACATCATACCAAATTTATCGGACATACCGTACTGTGTGACCATCGCTCTCGCGATCGAAGTCGCACTCTCGATATCGTTGGCTGCACCGCTCGTCGCAGAACCAAATACCAGCATCTCTGCCGCACGGCCTGCCATGTAGGTTGTGATCTTTGCAAGCAGTTCATCCTTGGTCTGCAGGTATTTTTCTTCTTCCGGTGTCTGTAATGTATATCCAAGTGCGCCCATGGTACGCGGTACGATTGTGATCTTCTGTACCGGCTCGGTATTTTTCTGCAGTGCAGTTACCATTGCATGACCGACTTCGTGATAAGATACGATCTTGCGCTCCTTATCGCTCATGATGCGGTCTTTCTTCTCTTTTCCACCGACCGCAACAAGCTCAAATGCATCAAACAGATCGGACTGGTTTACAAACTTTCTGCCATTTTTTACTGCGTTGATGGCAGCCTCATTGATCATATTGGCAAGATCGGAACCTACAAGTCCTGCCGTTGCAAGCGCAAGTGCATCAAGGTCTACGGTCTCATCCATCATGACATCTTTGGAATGAACCTTTAATGTCTCTAAACGTCCCTTTAAGTCCGGTTTATCGACAATGATACGACGGTCAAAACGTCCCGGACGGAGTAACGCTTTATCAAGTACCTCCGGACGGTTGGTCGCTGCTAAGATCAGAAGTCCCTTCGATGTATCGAAACCATCCATCTCTGCCAGTAACTGGTTTAACGTCTGCTCACGCTCATCATTGCCGCCGTAACGGGTATCACGGCTCTTACCGATCGCATCGATCTCATCGATGAAAATGATACACGGTGCCTGTTTCTGTGCTTCTTTAAACAGGTCACGCACACGGGAAGCTCCGACACCGACAAACATCTCCACGAAATCCGATCCTGCCAGTGAGAAGAACGGAACCTTCGCCTCACCTGCCACCGCTTTTGCAAGCAATGTTTTACCAGTACCAGGAGGTCCTACTAAAAGCGCACCTTTCGGCAGCTTTGCACCGATCTCTGAATATTTCTTCGGATTGTGCAGGAAATCAACAACTTCCTGTAAGGACTCTTTCGCTTCATCCTGTCCTGCTACATCCTTAAAGGTAACACCTGTCTGCTTCTCGACATAAACTTTGGCATTGCTCTTGCCAACACCCATAGCACCGCCGCCCATACGTTTCATCAAAAAGCCGAGCAGTACCCAGATCAGTACTAATGGGATCAGATAACTTAAAATGCTGTAGATCCAGGTGGAAGTGTTATCCGGAATCACTCCATAGATCTCCACACCTTTTTCTTTCAAAAGCGGGATCAGATCTTCATCTGCCACACGTCCGCAGTAATAAGTCGGCTGATAAGGACTCTTATCCTTTGTGACCGGCGTGATATCGATCTCGTAAGAACCGATCTCTACGGATTTGACTTCTCCTGCCTCTACTTTTTCTAAAAATTCCGAATAAGAGATCTTCTGAGTGCTCATCTGTGAAAAACGGTTTGACACCATGCTCATGATAAACAACACGATGAGGGAAACCAGGACAAATGCCATGATGAGCTGTCCGTTATGGTTGTCCCTGCCGCCGTTACCGCCATTATTCCCACCGCCATTGCCGCCGTTATTACCACCGTTATTGTTGTAATTGTTATTTCCATTATTGTAATTATTTGGTCCCTGGTTATCCATAATCTATCCTTTCCAACTGTCTCTTATACACATCTCCGAGCCCACGAGACACTGAGCGATCTCGT
>ENA-OZGU01001923-OZGU01001923.1-human-gut-metagenome-genome-assembly--contig:-NODE-1923-length-10698-cov-6.143475_pt1 | contig 10698 bp, 3 predicted proteins | sample MGYA00244662_ERZ653670 | MGnify/ENA primary metagenome ERZ653670 (study PRJEB26926, sample SAMN06165224) | human gut metagenome | biome: ENVO:00009003; feature: ENVO:2100002; material: ENVO:00002003...
CCGAGATCTACACTCGACTAGTCGTCGGCAGCGTCAGATGTGTATAAGAGGCAGTTATTGCTGTCAGTTATGGATCTGGTGACCTGGTGTGTTCCTATATTTTTATTGATCTCGGGATATTTGTTCCTGAATCCGGAACGTACATTGACTTATCCGGTCATGATTAAAAAATATTGCAGGAGGATTGCGCTGGCGATCCTCCTATTCGGCGTTCCGTATGCAGCTTCCGAGCTGGTAGTGACGGAGCGGACCTTCCGGATCAGGATGATCCCGGAGGCACTGAAGATGACTCTGATGGGACATACCTGGTCCCATATGTGGTATCTGTATCTGATCTTGTTTTTATATCTGATCACGCCGCTTCTGAAAAAAGTGCTGCGTGTGCTGCCGGTGTGGGGTGTTGCGGCAGTGATGGCAGTGATCTTCTTGGGAAGCAGTGTGGCACCGTTTCTGAATAAGGTACTGGATGTCAACAGTATTCCGGTATTGCCGGATGGCGGTGTGTATTTCCTGTATTATCTGTGTGGATATTTCTTCGCGGTGAGAGAAGTATGTGTGGACAAGGGAAGGAATGTATGGCTGACAGCTGCAGTAGCGGTTCTGGCTCTGGGAATGATCCTGAGCAGAACACTTGTGGGATTCTCCATTCAGATGGCATACAATTATCCGTTTACAGTACTGCTTGCAGTGCTTCTGTTCGCTGCAGGATGGAATGGGAGTATTAAAAAACACCGGATCCCCTGGCAGGAGGCGGGAGCTTTGAGCTTCGCCGTATACCTGGTACATCCGGTGTATGTGAACCTGTTGTATAAATTCGTGAAGATCACACCCTTTACGGTGTTGGAACAATGCGGTGTGCAGTCTGTAGCCGCGGGACAAGCGGTATTGATTTTGCTGCTGGCTGCATTCTGCCTGGTAGTGCTGGCACTGGCAACGGCCACCGCATGGGTGCTGCGCAAGATCCCGGTGTTAAGAAAATATGTGCTATAGAAGAAAGGAGCCTCACGAGGGGGCTCCTTTTTGCGATTGCTTGTTATGCGTATAATTTAGTCACGCTGCCAGCGCCCGGAAGCGCCGCAAGGCAGTACCAGCCCACTCTCGGTGACAGGGAGGCCGATCTCTTCGGCTTCCACATGACCGCCGAACTTTTTCGTCAGGGTGGAATTCATCATATAGGACAGCACGGCGGGCTGCAATCCTGTAGTGTACGAATTGATCAGGAAGAACAGCGCATCATCGGATAAAAGCTGTGCGGTCAGTCCTACGAAATCCCAGATATTATCTTCTATTTTCCAGATCTCGCCCTTAGGACCTCTGCCGTAGGAAGGGGGATCCATGATGATGCCGTCGTATTTGTTGCCACGGCGGATCTCACGCTCTACGAACTTCATGCAGTCGTCCACCAGCCAGCGGATAGGAGCATCGGCAAGCCCGCTGGCAGCAGCGTTCTCCTTCGCCCAGCCGACCATACCCTTGGACGCATCCACATGGGTCACGGCAGCTCCCGCTGCTGCGGCGGATACAGTGGCACCGCCGGTGTATGCGAAGAGGTTCAGTACCTTCACGGATCTGCCCGCATCATGGATCAGACCGGAGAACCAGTCCCAGTTCACAGCCTGCTCCGGGAACAGACCGGTATGCTTGAAGCTGAAAGGCTTCAGATGGAAGGTCAGAGGATCGGCCTTACCGGAGACTTCCTTCTGAAAAGGCAGGGTGTAATGGATCGCCCATTCATCCGGTAAATGGAAGAACTCCCATTCTCCGCCGCCCTTGGCACTTCTGTGGTAATGACCGTTTTTCTGCTTCCAACCCTTATGATCGTGGGGTGTCTTCCAGATGACCTGGGGATCCGGACGGACGAGAATATAATCTCCCCAACGCTCTAACTTTTCTCCGCTGGACGTATCCAGCACTTCGTAATCTTTCCAATTATCTGCAATCCACATATAGAAACCTTTCTGTGTATATACTTTGTAACTGATTTTTATAGGACATAGTAAGATATCGGGGTCAAAAGCCTCCGACTTTGATGCCTACGGATTGCTTCGTGCTACGCACTCTCACAATCCAATCCAATATTCGCATATCGTGGGATTATCATCCCACTTTTATGCTCATATCGGGGCGGGTCCTAAGGTCTTTCACCCACCCATGAGCAAGCTCATGTGGGCTTAGACCTTTTGACCCTGGCATCATCATAATATAATACCGGAAAGACTTTTTCAAGGAATACTTGCAGAGATTTCCCCTACGGTCGATTCATGTCATTTTTGGGTCGATTCATGCAGAAACCGGTTTTACTGAGAGAAGGTGTGGTACGTTATCTTTAAGATAATGGGTATCACTATGCCTAACGGAAAGAGGTAAAACGGTATGAAAAAACGAGTATTGAGCATGTTACTGGCACTTATTCTCTGCTTCTCAACACTGCCCATGACAGCATTCGCACAGGAGGCTGTACAGGAAGCTGATGTTGTGACAGAGCAGGCTGACCCTGCCGCAGAGCAGGAGGAAGCAGAAGCAGCGGCGGCACCGGAGGCAGAGACTTCGTCCGATAAGAGCACCACTGTGGAAACTCCCGGCACGGAAGATTCCACTGCGGGCGAAGCCCCCGATAAAAGTGTCAGCGATAGTGATGCCAGCACGCAGGATACCTCGGCAGACGATGAGAAGAAGGCAGCAGTGCAGAAGGTACAGGCACTCATCGATGCTCTGCCGGACGAAGTGACGGTGGAAAATGCAGAAAGTGTCGGTGCGCAGCTGGAAGCCATCGACGAGGCTATGGAGTCACTGACCAAGGAGCAGATCGCAGAACTGGATATGACACGACTTCATGCTATTTCTGAAGCGTTGAATACACCGATGACGGTTCCGATGACGGTGGCGGAAGGTCAGCATGTTGACCATCCCATCTGCGGCGCGACATGCACAGATAAGTATAAGCATAGCATTGTGACAGAGTGGAAGTCCATAGACAGTGAAGCAGCACTGCAAGCTGCAACGGAAGGAAATTACTACCTGACTCAGGATATCGTGACAATGGAAACATGGAAACCGAACAATAACGTGGTGCTTTGTCTGAATGGTCACAGCATTGCGGCAAACGGGGATTTTGTTGTCATTGAGATAGATAAGGGACAATTTACTCTCTGTGACTGCAATAGTAGTGAGAGTATGCACTATTTCACCACAAGCAAGGAAGGTCTGTTCACTCGATGGGTGCCGTGCGAGGAAAATACGGAGAACCGCATCTCCGTTACAGGTGGAGTTATCACTCACAGCGTGGGAAGGTCGGATTTAGGTGTGAAAGTGGATAATAACGCCACTTTTACCATGTACGGTGGAACTATTTGTGGTAATAAGCTCCAAGGCAGTTATAATGGAGCCGGTGTGTATGTGCATAATAGCACATTTAATATGTATGGCGGTGCAATCAGAGGCAATGCTGCAAGTTGGGGTGGTGGCGTCGCTGCGCTCGGTAGCACATTTAACATGTATGGTGGTGTAATCAGCGACAACATGGTCTCTGCTTCTGCTGGCGGTGTACTGTTGTCGGACAAAAGCGTCATGAACATGTCCGGCAATGCACAGATTAGTAACAACATTGCTCCCACCAAATGGACGACATCAGGTGGCGGAGTGTATATATTTGCCAGCACTGACGGAGAAGTCGGTAACTGCTTATATATGTCCGATAATGCGAAAATCAGCGGCAATACAGCCACCCAAGGAGGTGCTGTGTATGTACGTAAAAACGGTCAGGTTACCATGAGCGGCAATGCGCAGATTAGCAATAACACGGCAACCGAGAATGGTGGCGGCGTCTATGTAGAAAATAGTACTTTTAAAATTGCCGGCGGTGCTCCTCGGGTCTGTGACAACTTGTGTCAAGATGTTCAGAACAATGTCTATCTGGCTACCGGCAATGCAATTCGGATTAGTAAATTATCCACATTCGCCGGAAAAATCGGCGTATCCACCCAGGATACACCCACCGAGAGCAACCTCGTAACGGTTGCCGCGGTAGCTGTGGAGGCTGGGGGTGGCGGTCACCTGACCGAAGAAGATTTGGATCATATTTGCAGTGATAAAGAGAACCTCTATCCAGTTCTTGTGGGTGGCGAGGTGAAATTGTCGGCGACCGAACCGCATCGGCATCCCGTTTGTGGCGCAACCTGTGGTGACAGCGAGAATCATGGAAATCAGACCTGGATAGGCGTTTCCAATCTGACTGACATCAAGAGTGGGGGCTATTATTATCTGACAGACAATGTTAAATTGAATGATACATGGATCTGCACTTATGATGTAGCACTCTGTTTAAATGGAAAAACAATCACCTGTGCAGCAGAAGTTGATGCCATTCAGGTTGCGAAAGGAACGAAGCTGATTATCACCGACTGTCAGAAAGTGGTCGGCAAGATTACCCATGCACAGGATAATATAGGACGAGGTATAATGTCCTTGGGTACCTTGATACTGTATAACGGCGAAATTACCAAAAACCAGATTGCCAAAGGTAGTGGTGCCGGTGTATACGTAGATGGTGGTAATTTTTACATGTATAAGGGCAGTATCTCTGATAACAAAGTAACCATAAACGGTAACGGCGGCGGTGTGTATGCAAAAGATAGCACCAACTTCGTTATATCCGGTGGTAGTATTGACAGCAACCATGCACCGTCTAGCGGTGGTGGTATATACTATGAATCTACAATTAGTAAGTCAGTAAAATTCAATATATCTGGTGGTAATATCGTTAGAAACACAGCCGTTACTGGTAACGGTGGTGGTATATGGCTGAAGAGTGCATATGGAAATATGAGGTTTACCATGTCCGGTGGTAGGATTTCAAACAACGTCGCTAGCAAAAACGGCGGTGGTGTATATATTTCTGAGCCCTATTACGGCAAGTTTACTGTGTCCAGTACGGCACAAATCACCGACAACGCGGGTAATGGAAACGATAACAATGTCTATTTGCCCAGCGGCAAGACCATTCTCATCGGTGCGAACGGGTTGAGCAGCTCCGCCAAGATTGGCGTGACCATGGGACAGCAGCTCGCCGAGGGTGTGCGAGTTGCCATCGCCAAGGGTACAAGCGATGATTACACACTGACCGCGGATGACCTGAATGCTTTCAACAGCGATACCGGATATTACAAGTATGCGTTAGACAACGCTGTCAACTTTTCAAGCGGCGAATTACATGTGCATGGTCTCTGTGGCACGGCGAACTGCACTGAGAGTAAGAATCACAAAAATGTGCTGTGGACTGCGATCAGGACGGAAGAGGATCTGCGCAACATCAAGGGTGGAAGTAGTAGCTCACACAGACAGTATTACTATTTAACGACTAATATTGCTCTGAATAATACGAGCTGGAATCCGACAGGCTACATCTCACTTTGTTTGAATGGTTACAGCATCACAGCTAACGGCAATTTTGACACCATTACCGTAGGTGAAGGAAAAGATACGGATTCACTTACACTTTGTGACTGTAACGGCAGCGGTAACAACACAGGAGAGATTACCCATGTTGACGGTATGAAAGGGCGTGGCGTATATTTAAAACCCTTCAGTGACCTTAGCCTGTATAGTGGAAACATCACCGGCAACAACACTGATGACCACGGTGGCGGTGTGTATTTGGACGGCAGTTTCTTCTACATGTACGGCGGCAGCATCACAGACAACAGCGCAAACAATGGCGGTGGCGTGGCTGGACGTGTAAGTAATTATAAAGTGAACGGGGGGTATGTCGTTGGCAGACTCTTGATGTTAGGTGGAACGATTACCGGCAACAAGGCAGCCGCCAACGGTGGCGGCGTTGACATGGATTGCGCCTTTGAGATGTGTGGTGGCAGCATCACCAGTAACGAAGCCGATGCCAACGGCGGCGGTGTTGCCGTGAAAGGTGATCATAGCGTCGAATGGAGTGGTGGCAGTGTCACCGGTAACACGGCGAAGAACAACGGTAGTGGTGTGTATGTAGCTGAGAGTGTTGAAGCCATGGAAGTCAACGGGGATGTGAACATTACCGGCAACACCAATGGCAATGTTTATTTGCCTGGCGGCAAGACTATCACCGTCGGCTCGACTAGGGGCAGCGGCACAAGTTTGACGGATGGTGCAAACATTGGTGTGACGCTGGAAAAGCTGCCTGCGGAGGGAGATTTTATGAAGTTCGCCGAGGCAGCCACGGGTATTACCCTGACGGATGAAATTGCGGGCAAATTCACCATCGACAATAATAGCAGCAACACATACAGCGTGCAGAACATCGACAACAGTCTGTATGTGGTAAGTGGCGAGCTGCATGAGCATGCAATCTGTGGCAGTGCAGACTGCAGTCACAAGACTAAGCATGACGATGTGTTGTGGACTCCCCTGACCTATAATGCAGATACACAGGCGCTGATGCGCGGCGGAACGAAAGTAAGCAGTAGCAATGGCACAGAAGGGATGGAATACAAACTTCCTGCGGGCAACTACTACTTACTGAACGATATTACGTTTGCCGGTACGATCAAAATCTCAGGCAACGTAAATCTCTGCCTGAACGGAAAGAGCATCACCAATTCGGCACAGGATGCTTCGACGTTTGTTATTCCCAAGAATGGCAATCTGACCCTGTGCGACCACGAGAGCGGTACCATCACCTCAACCGATAAGAAGTCTGATGGTGTGCAACTCAATGCTCACTCTAGCACTGACACTGCTACATTCACCATGTATGGCGGCACCATCACCGGAAATAGGAATGGTGTGGATGGGATTTCCGGTACTGATGTGTTTAATATGTATGGCGGTACCATCACCGGCAATAAAGTAGGAGCAGATATTCCTGCGAATGTTACAATGACGGTCGGCGGCACGGCAAAGATTACCGGCAACACCGACATGAATGTTCTCCTGTTCGAATATGATGAAAACTCGAAATCATTTATCAACATTGATTCAAGCCTGACGGATGCCGCAAGTATTGGTGTGTCTATCACCAATAGCCCCACGGCAGAAGTTCCGGTTCAGATTGCTACCGGAGCAACCGGCTTGGTGGACTATACTAAGATTTTCAAGCCGGACAATACAGATAGGGGCTATATGGTTATAAAGGATGCGCAGGGTAATCTGTACCTTAGCGCCCACCAGCACAGTTGGCAATACACGCTGGGCGCAGACGGCAAGTCGATTACCGCCACCTGCGTTAATACAACGAACTGTCCCAACATTGACGGCGGCAGCGTGACCATCAAGGCACCTGAGGAGAATACTCTGATCTACGATGGCAGCAACAAAAAGGCAATACTTGAGAACAAACTGCTCACCGGTGAGAAGGATTCCACAATCAGCTACACGGTTGGAAACGGACAGGGTGCTACACTCCCTGACGGTTCCTATCCCACCAATGTCGGTGCTTATACCGCAAGCATCACAGTGGGTGGTGTGACAGCCAGTGTGACTTATGAGATTCAAAAGGCAGATCCCGCAGCGAAAAATTTTGTCTTTACCGCACCGGGCAGCTTGACATATGACGGCATGGCAAAGACTGCAGACATCAAGACTGCGACGAACATCACCGGCATGGGCGATGTTATGGTGAAATACTATCAGGGCGAGACGGAAGTGCAGCCCATGAATGCGGGTGAATACAAGGTTAAAATCAGTGTGGCGTACGGCTCGAATTTTAACGCAGCAAGTGACCTGACGGATGAAAACTGGGCGTTTAGGATTACTCCCATTATTACCGAACCGACTGTGGAACTGAGCGGTAACACAACTTATACTTATACCGGCGAACGGATTACACCGGATGTTACCGTAACCATCGATGGCAGACCGCTGACGAAGGGTACGGACTACACCATTATTTACGGTGATAACGTAAACGCCGGTACGAATGCCGGTTTCGTAACCGTTAAGGCAAAGGGGAATTATGGATTTGCAGATGTTGTTAAGAAATTTGCCATTGAGAAGGCGGATCCGAAGCTGAGCTTTGAAAAGTCCACTGTGACGACCTCCTATGGAACGCAGCCTGCCAACAATAAGCTTACCAATATGGGCAACGGCGTGGTGACTTACCAAAGCAACGACAATTCCGTTGCAACTGTGAATGAAAAAGGTGAGGTTACCGTTGTCGGAGTGGGCGAGACAACCATTACCGCGACAGCCGCCGAGACGAAGAACTATAAGTTAGGCACGGCAAGTTACACACTGACGGTGAATAAGGCACGTGTTCATATTGTACAGGCTACCGTTGCCAACAAGGAATACGATGGAAGCGTGAATGCTGACGTCACAGGGGTAGTTTTTGCCAACGAGGCAGACGTGAGAATAGATAGTCTGGTAGCGGGTATGGACTACACGGTGACCGGTGCTTTCCAAAGTGAAAACGCCGGGAAACAGGATGCAGAGGTAACGGTAAAACTTCTTGGTGAGTTTGCCTCTCACTATGAACTGACCGGCGGAACATATAAGACCAGGGCAACTATTACTGCAAAGCCTATCAGCATTGCAACCGCGCGCACGCAAGACCGCAGCTACGAGCGGAATAATACCTCCGTGACCATTTTAGAAGTGACCTTCAAAGACAGCACAAACACACTTGTTGCAACGCTGACAAGTTCCGATTATACCGCGACCGGCAAGATGGTTAATGCGAATGTCGGCACAGACAAAAAAGTTACCGTTACGGTGACCCTGCAGGGAAAAGCGGCAGACAACTATAAGCTTGTTTCCAACATGACCACCGCAAAGGTAGCGATTACGCAGGCTAAGGGCGGTGTATTGCAGGAGGAGAACTTAAAGCAGAAATTCTCCGACCGGAAGCAGAAGACCTTCACACCCGATTACACAGGACTTCCTGCCGGGGAGACATGGACATACAGCATTTCCGAGGCACAAACTTCGGGATCTGCAAAGGTGGAACCGGCTATGATTAATACAGCCGGAAAGATCACCTACAGGCTGACAGCCGGTGCGGAAAATGACACCATCTGTTGGACGGTAACGATTTCCAATCCAAATTATAAAAACTTTACCAAGGATCTGGTACTGACCCTGACGGCAAAGGAACCTCAGGAGACATTGCGCATCACCGGTGACAACACTGTGGTCTATGGACAAAAGCTGCAACTGAGCACGGTCGGCGGCTCCGGAACAGGCGAGATTACTTACAAAGTGGATGAAGTAAGAAGCACAGGCGATGCGACGATTGATGAGAATGGCGTTCTGACTCCGGTTAAGGTCGGAAGCGTTGTTATCACAGCAACCAAGGCAGGTGATGTCGATTACAGTGAGATCACCAGTGCACCTTTTGTCATTATGATTACCCAGGCTGCTACAAGCGGTGAACCGAAGTACCATAAGATTACCACAGGCGGTAAGACCCTGGCAGACGCAGGACTGACGTTGGCAGGCAGCACCATTCATCCGGCAGACGGTACACTGGAGTGGATAGATGATGCAGGTGTACTTCCCAATGACACGGCAGTCGATATGAACAAGACTTACAAGTGGCGCTTCACCCCTGCGGATACCAATTATGAGATTCTGACCGGTGAAATCGAACTTTACCATGTGGATGCTCCGGCAGTCACTGCACAGCCCAAGAGTGTATCTGTGACAGTAGGAGACACAGCAACGTTTGAAGTTACTGCAACCGGTACGGACGTAACCTATCAGTGGCAGATTGACAGAAATGACGGCAAGGGATTTGTAGACATCACCGGAGCTACCGGTGCAACCTACACCATAGGAGTAACGGATAGAGACTGCAACGGATTTAAGTACCGGTGTGTTCTCAGCAATGCGGCCGGTTCAGTTACCACCGATACCGTAGTATTGACGGTACAGTATCAGATCATTGAAGGCGCGAACGGCTCCTGGAACCAGAATACGGACGGAAGAAGTCTCAAAATCAGAGGAAACGGTGAATATTCCAAGTTCCAGAATGTAAAGGTAGATGGGAATATCATTGATTCCAAGAACTATACCGTGAGTGAGGGCTCCACGATCATCGAATTACATGCAGATTACCTGAAGACTCTGTCCGAGGGCAGTCACACCTTTGAGATCGTATGGACAGACGGCGCCGCAGGCACCAGCTTTACGGTAGCAAGGAACACCTCCGGCAGCAATAATACCGGCAGCAATAACACCGGCAATAACGATAATAATGACAGTACGGACAACTCAGCTGCCGCAGCTTCCACCGCTGCTGCTACTGCGCAGGAACCGGACAAGGTTCCGGCTACCGGAGATCCTCTCGGTATCTGGCTGATGCTCTTTGCGATATCCCTGACCGGACTCGCAGGAATGCTGGCGAGAAGAAAGAAGAACTAAGAATAACGTAAATAATATAGAAACCTCGCTACAGAGATGATACCTGTAGCGAGGCTTTTTGTCTTGCAATCTTATTTTTCATTTATTATTGACACTATACTTACCTTTTATTATAATATAAATGAACCACTGAACTCGCGAATGCGATGTAGGTGGTGTTTTATTTTGGATATATTACTAATCCATACATATTTGTCTCATTTGCTTTCAAATTTAATTTTTCCGCTTCCTTTAACGTCACCATAACCCGTTTTACAAAGAGTTTGTCAATTACAGTTCCCACTCGTTTGGGTAACTCTTCTTTCCGAACTGTCTCTTATACACATCTGACGCTGCCGACGACTAGTCGAG
>ENA-OZGU01001933-OZGU01001933.1-human-gut-metagenome-genome-assembly--contig:-NODE-1933-length-10624-cov-65.935661_pt1 | contig 10624 bp, 10 predicted proteins | sample MGYA00244662_ERZ653670 | MGnify/ENA primary metagenome ERZ653670 (study PRJEB26926, sample SAMN06165224) | human gut metagenome | biome: ENVO:00009003; feature: ENVO:2100002; material: ENVO:00002003...
CAAATACTTACGGGACTGCATCTGACCGTGCCTTACTATTGGATTATCAGGCAACGATGGAAACAAAAACAGAAAAAGCGATAAAATTAGAAAAAGAAGCCCTTGCTCAAATAAAAGAAACCACAAAAGAAAATGCCCACTTGGTTTCCAACCTCCATTCCAATCTTGGAGGACTTTACCGAACAAACGGACAGCTTGATCTGGCTAAAAAACACATGAAAATGGGTATCTCTCTTTTAGAACAATACCAGCTTCTTTATACTAATGACAGTATTCCTCAGATTAATAATTATGCTGTCCTCTTAACTGAAATGCAAGAACCTGCCCTTGCCCTGTCTGCTCTTCAGAAATTGGCACAGATAATCAAAGAATATAATTCGAACCACTGTCTGGATTATGCCCAGGTACAGGAATCCCTTGGAAGTATCTGCCTGATCACTGCAAATATTTCACAAGCGAAAACCCATTTTAAAAAAGCCTTGAAAATTTATGAAGATATATGGGCAGATGAACCTGAATTGATTGAAGAAAAATATCAAAAAATCCAGGAATTGTATCCACAAGCTGGAATTGCTCTGGCAAAAAGTATTCTTCCCACCAAACACTAGCAGTTCCTATAACGCTTGTAAAATATATAATCAACTCGTTTTCTATAAATCATGATTACAGCAGAAGATACAAAAAATCCGTGTATCTTCTGCTCTTTCTAAAAAAACTTTTTTACTATATCACCCACTCATAAGAATTTCCCTTATTCTCTGATCAATTTTTGCTATTTCTTCTTCAATTCGACTATTTTTATTCTGTAGTTGTCTTTTAAATTCATCAGCAAATTCCGCTTTTCTCAATCTTATGGTATCTAAAATGCTCTTCTGCTCATCAATCAAGAGTATTATCTTCTCATTTTCTCCCGCATACTCCCGCATACGTTCTAGTCCTACCAGTGCAGCGTAAATCTGCTCATCTTCCTCCTCTTCTTCTTTCCAAACTCTCTGTTCTTGAAACTTTAATTCCTCTTTATTGTATATTCCATTTAAGTAGTGCACTTTTTCCGGGAATTCAGAGCACCTAAATCCGATATTTCAGAGCAGGTATTTCCGCCCTATAGTGCAATCACCTATAATGAATCCATACACATAAAAATGTGTAAATTCATTACAGGAGGTCGATAACCATGACTGATTATCGAGAAATCATCAGACTACATAGTCTGAAGTTCAGCAATGTATCTATTGCCAACAGCTTATGCTGCTCACGCAACACAGTTTCAGAAGTGCTGAAGCTTGCTGAAACACATTCTCTGGAATGGCCTATTCCAGAAACTCTTTCCAACAAAGATATCGAGTATCTGTTTTATCCAAACAGAGGCAATAATGAGGGAAGAAGACTCCCTGATTATGAGTATGTTTACAATGAGCTGGCCAAGCCGGGTGTAACGCTCTCGCTCTTATGGGCAGAATACTGTGCCAAATGTGAGGCAGAGCATACGATTCCGTATCAGCATTCACAGTTTAATGACAAGTATCATGCCTATGCTGCATCAAAGAAAGCAACTCTCAGAATTAAGCGCAAACCAGGAGAAACAATGGAAGTAGACTGGGTAGGCGATACGCTTAAAGTTTATGATGCTGCCAGTTGCTGCGATATACCTGCATATATATTTGTTGCTGTTCTTCCATGCAGTTTGTATGGATATGCAGAAGCATTCCCAGATATGAAATCCAACCACTGGATAGAAGCTCATATCCATGCGTATTCATTCTTTGGTGGTGTAACACGTATTCTTGTACCAGATAATCTTAAAACAGGTGTGATTAAAAACACACGGGCAGAGCTTGTACTTAACCGTTCCTACCACGAAATGGCAGAGCACTATGGAACTGCAATTATTCCTGCCCGACCGGTAAAACCGAAGGATAAACCGAATGCGGAAGGCACTGTAAAAGTTCTTGAAACATGGATTCTTGCAGCACTAAGGAACCGGAAGTTCTTCACTTTTGAAGAACTCAATAAAGCCATCCATGAAAAGCTTGAGGAATTCAATGCAAAGCCTTTCCAGAAAAAGAAAGGAAGCCGGTTATCTGCATTTCTTGAAGAAGAAAAGGACTTCCTCATGCCATTACCTGCTTCCCCGTATGAAACGGCTGTCTGGTCAACTGCCACCATACAACCTGATTATCTCATAAAAATCGGAGATTGCAAGTATTCTGTTCCGTATGAATTTATTGGCAAGAAGGTCGATATCCGCACTACGGAAAACAGTATTGAAGTTTTTTACCATAGCAACCGTATAGCATCGCATGTGCGTAGGTCTTACTCTCCGGAACCGATTTATGTACCGGAGCATATGCCTGAAAACCACAGAAAATTTTTGGAATACAACACAGACAGTTTTCTGGACTGGGGAAAGAGTGTTGGCCATTCCACCCTTATTGTAGTAAAACATTTTTTATACATGCATAAGGTAGAGCAACAGGGATATAAATCCTGTGCATCGCTGATGAAGCTTGCTGACCGCTATGGTACGCAACGTTTGGAAAACGCCTGTATCAAGGCACTTAGTTACACACCAAGCCCAAGTTTAAAAAATATCAGTACCATTTTGAAAAATGGTCAGGATAAAGTGGCAGTAGCAAAGGTTGTTTCCAATGCTGCCAATAAAGAGAGTTCCAAGTATGGCATCACCAGAGGTGCCTCCTACTACGAAGGAGGTGACCGTTTATGATTCGTCAGTCAACCATAGACAAGCTGCATGATATGCGATTATCTGCAATGTCAGATGCCTTTGAATGCCAGTGCAAGGATCCTGACACCTATCAGGGATTATCTTTCGAAGACCGGTTCGGTATGCTGGTTGATAAAGAATGGGATAAGCGAAAAAGCACAAAGCTGCAAAAACTTATCCGCAGTGCTGAATTCCGTTATCCCAATGCGTGTATGGAAGATATTGAGTATCATCCTGACCGAAATCTGGATAAAGGACAGATGCTGGAATTCTCCACCTGCCGGTATATATCTGATGACCACCATATCATTCTAAAAGGAGCATCTGGGAATGGAAAAACATATATCGCATGTGCGCTTGGAATCGCAGCCTGCAGGAACTTTATCAAAGTACGTTATGTGCGCCTGCCTGATCTATTGAATGAGCTGGCTGTTGCACATGGGGACGGCACGCTGAAAAAAGTAATTAAAGCATATCAGAAGATTGATCTTTTGATTCTGGATGAATTCTTGTTAAGCCCCGTATCCACGGAACAGACACGGGAACTTCTTGAAATCATTGAGGCCCGTAGTGTGAAAGGCTCTGTAATCTTCTGCACACAGTTTGAACCGAAAGGCTGGTACAGCCGCATCGGAAATGACTGTGATGCCACTATTTGCGAAGCAATCATCGACCGGATCATTCATAATTCCTATGAGGTGATGCTTGATGGCCGCATATCCATGAGGGAACGTCATGGCATTCATGCTTCCCGGAAAGGAGCTGCCAATGACTGATTATTGTGCTTTCAGCAAAGACCATAAATGCGTTAAGTTTACGGATTATGAAATAACCCGCCACGAATTAGAAGAAGCCGATGAACTGTGTCATGGTAATTGGATAGAAATCCAGCATCTAAGAGAATACATTGACCGTTTATAGGCACTTCTTATAGAGCATGGGATAACTATTCCAGATGAATACTAATTAAATGACTGCACTCTGCTCCGGAAAGATATGCACTATTTTTCCGGAAAAGGGTGCTCTGAATTTCTGGAAAGCATGCACTATTGCATTGGAATACTCACTCTTTATTTTTCTCCATCTTCTTCAAATGTGCCCGAAGTTCTTCCTCAGACATGCAATTAACCTCATTCACATAATACCTCCTTTATTTTTGTTGCAACAATTTATTAAGCTTCCTTATTTTCTGTATTCTTTTTTAAAGCAATCCATAAAACTATAAAAAAAGCCACATACACAACCATCCCCATCATAGTCGATTCCCTAGCATACTTTGTTGACAAATTTAATATACCCTGCTCTTTCCCAATTTCTTTTACCACATCCAAACCAGAAAATTTTTCCATCCAATGTTTGAGTTGCCATAAATAATAGACAATTACAGCAAAATATATACCTATAATTCCGCCTAATCCCAAAGTATAATTTTTCATAGATTTATTCCATAAAATTTCTTTCTTCGCTACATAAATATATAAAGCAAAGATAATGATACTCCCTAAAATAAGGATTCCCATTTCCATCATAAAGGCTGTAATAATCAAATTACTTGCAGACTTTGCAAATTGTTCTATAATAGCATCTACACCCATTTTTAAACATGCTACCGCTAAACCAAACATTACTCCAACAAATCCAATTTTTAAATAATTTTCATTTTTTCTGTTTTCTATTTTAATAGCTACATACAGCGCAGCACTATAAAATGTCCACAAAATAAATGCTGCTATAAACAATTGATCAAAATATCCCCATGCCATATATGGAACTCCAACTAATATCTTAGAAGCACCTCCGAAAATAAGCGTTGCAATTATTACAATCAAAATATCTTTATTCTTCTCCATCATTCATTTTCCCCTTTCAATAATTCTTCTAATAATTTCTGACTATCCTCGTCCGCAAAAGATGGTGTAGATAATTTATCACTAAAATCTAAAATTTGTGTTCGGCCAAACTCCATAAACCCATCAACAGATTCAATATATGCTTTATCACCAGAATAGGTTAACGGTGTATACATTAATTTTCCATCCGTTGAATATGATAAATAGCCCGAAATATTTGTATCTTTATGTCTTTCATCCAAAGTGCCCGTTATCGTATAAGTTCCGTCTGGATTTGGAACATCTTTTCCCGAAGCTATTTTATATATTCCTGCTGCATAATCTGATGCCCATATTTTTCCAATGCCAGGTTCTGAGTCTCTATATGTATCCATTGGAATATTATAATTCCAGTTCTGAAAAGTTGCTCTATCTTCTGAATTTCCAACACAAATAGTGCCTCTATTTCCACCTTCTGAAGACTGGAAAATAACTGTCACTTCGCTTTTGGATAATGAAGAAAGTGTAAATTGCGTTAACCCTAATAACGCACTCAAACCTGCTGCTGCCTTTACATTTGGATCTGTTGAAGATAATTCTCCTGATAATACCTTATGTCCAGATGTTGTATATATATCTTCTTTAGGTATTTCTTCCAAACTAAATCCTAAAATTCCCTCTAATGCATCAAACTCCATTGCTGAGATTTCTTTTTTCCCATCCAACTTCCAAATAGGTTGAAAAGATATTTCATTATCTGGAACATAAATAGGATATATCTCTCCTTTATAAAACAACGCTTTTTTATCTTTTGAAAGAAATACTAGTTCTGTTCCTTCTGTACGTTTTATACACGCAATATCCATTGTAGTTAAAACAATTCCTTTTTGTTTCAAATACTCAATTTCTACTTCGCTTAATTTTAGTTCCTCTTTAGCTTTCAACCACGATTCCAACTTTAGGCATTCCACCTCCATAATTTTTTTCCAATCGGAACCTGTTCTGGGTATGTATGTTCCACTTTGAAATCGTCCGTTCATACTACTAAGTGCAGTTGTTATAGCTTCACGCAGACTACTTGTCGTTGAAAACAATATGCTTGTACTGCCTTCAATTTCATCATATTTATCTGATTTACTTTTCCATTCATCATACAATTGCTGACTAGACTCAGCCAATCGTTTATAATCATTTGCCTTCCAACTATAATATAAATCTATGATAGAATTAGAAGTTTCTTTTTTCATTTCATACTCATCTGCTTTTTCCAAATAAAACTCCTTGTTATCAAGTGCTTTTTTCATTTGGCTTTGAATATTCGCCCCATCAAGAACTTCATCTCCTACCAAATCTTTTAATGTTGAAAATTCTGCAATATCATACGCATTCGCCGACTTTATTGCATCAATTACAGTTATATAATCGGCCAACTGCTGCTTTAAATTATCAAAAGAAACGCTTTTAATTTCATTATCTGTAGAAAATGCAGTTACACTCTTAGAAACAATATCCAGAGTTTCATTATCATTTTCAAGCTTATGGATTGCCTGATCACATTGGCTTTTTATATCATTCGGGTTTAAATAATCACTTTCTTTCATAAACTTTCCTCCCTAGTCATCGGCGGCTTTAATCACTGGATATCTAGTTCCATGTTGTGCAAGTTTCCCCATCATCTCATCAAACTGCGAAAAACTAAGATTCAGACTTCTTATATTGTGAACATCACCATCTAAGGTCTGCCCTAATAATTCAATTCCTTGCTGTGCATATCCGTATGCCTCTTTACTTTTACTGTTCGCTGAAATTGTTGTCTTAGAATCCTGTGGAACTAACGGAACATGACGAAAATAACTCTTAGCCGTTTCAATTTGAGTTGCAACTTCATTTATATGCCCATTATTTACTTTTATTCCTTTTGACATTGTCACCCTCTCCTTTACTAAAGAATTACTCCTTTTCCATCATAATATCATCATTAATTTCATACGATGAATCCTCATATTTTTTTATCAATTCTTCTACTTGTGGAATAGATAATTCGTCTATTAATTTAATCTCATACTCTGAATTTTGTGTTCTTTTATATTCCCATTCTATTTCAAAATGTAACTTATCCTTATACTTTTCGATAATTTTCTGTCCCGTATCCCCTTGCTCCGTAGTATATTCATACCAATTTACATAATTATTTATTTTTTCATATCCACTTTCTATTCTCAAACTTCCATCTGCATTATACTCTGATCCTAGATACTCTTTGACATCTTCTAAAAATATTTTTTCCTCTTTTGAAACATATTGATTATATACATACAAATCTACCCATACTTTTGTTTCATTCAATAATTCTGCATTGTGATAATCTATCCATGCACTCCTATTAAAAAAAGCACCATTTTGATTACTATATTGTATCTTAATCCATTCTTCATGTTCTGCTTCTGATGTCTTGTCTTTTTGATACATACTTATCACTATAGTTAAAATTCCCGCTACCAGTAGCCCACATATAATAAATTTTTTTTTCATTCTAATCTCCATTCTTTAATACTATCTCTTTTCCATTACATCAATGTCAATTTTATACAACGGATTATCTGTCTTTTTTATCAATTCCCTCATCTGTTCTTCGGAAAGATTTTCAAATTTCTCTATATTTATTTCTGGATATTCATTTGCCAAAGTATCCCAAGTCTTTTTTATTCGGTCCTTATATTCCATCACTTTCTCTTCACCTACTTTTCCAGTATTATCCTTATCTCCCGATCCATACCATTCTTCATACTGCTTTAATACTTTTCCGCCTTTTTTTAAATCAGAAATTAATTCTTCCACTGTTATATCAGCATTTGTTTTATTATAAACATGTACTCTTATATTTAATTCTACTTTATTTATCATAACATTCTGCATAAAAACTTTATTATTATTTTCATAAATAATATTTCCATTTAAACCTAATGTTTTTATATAATTTCCTACTTCTATATTTGTGACACTTGTGTCAAGTTTTATATTATTTTCTTGATTATTCTGTATATCTGCTATCACCTTAATTATAGTAGCATAAGTCGAATTTATTGCCTTCTCAATCCCAGATAGTAGTAAAGATGAAGCCACTTTTTCTTGTAGTACTTCTGCATCAGTTTTCTTTTCTCCAGCTATCTCTAAAATAGTTTTTTTACCTAAATTGTGTTCTATAAAATAAGAATTTCTCCACGATAGTATTTCAAATCTTTGATTTCTTTTAGCATTCTGGTTACTTTCAATTACAACACCTAACGGGTTGTAATAATTAATAAAATCTGTATGTGTTAACTTAACAATATACTTTTTGCATTCTTCCTCCCAAGAAATAGTAACATATTTTCCATGCATCATTGTTCCCAGATCTTTCATTCTACAAATATAGGAGATAATAGCAGAAATCGTACAATGATTCTTTAGATTTTCTTGTTCCTGATTCATATAATCTAACATTCTACTTTGAGCAATAACCGCTGTTATTTCTGAATATCTTTTTAGAAAGTCCTATAAAAAAGGACTTAATTTAGCATCTCCATTGAACCATCTACAGCTTCTTCAAATATAGCAACACTAAATAAAACTGCCAAAAGTACAGATGATACAATTCCATAGATATTCAATTTTTCATATCTATTTCATGATCCTACTTTCTTCTTTATTCTGCCTCATTAATTGGTTTTTTCATAATATCATCATTGATTTGATATGATGGATCGTCTGCTTTTTTCATTATTTCTTTTAGCTTTTCGTACGAAAATGACTTGACATCCTGATTTGGAAAGTCATTCCCCTCCCTAACATAATTGAGCACAATCTCTGATAGGCGTGTCCAATACCGTTCTATCTGATGTTCGCCTTCAAAGTCCATACCAGTATCTGTAATAACTCTTTTACGATACCATTCAATGTAATCATGCACTTTATTATTTTTATTTAGGACATATAAATTCCCTTCCTCATCAAACTCACTTGATAAATACTTTTTTACATCCTCTAATGTGACCTTTTCTTTACAACGGTCAGACATATTATAAACATGTAACGCAACAAACAACTCCTTTTCATCAATATGTTCATATGAACTATATTCATATAAATGAAGCGGACCATCCTTGCGAATTAATGCATCATTTTGTCTTCTATAAGCTATACAAATCTCCCATTCTCTTTCTTCCGCTTCCTTCTTTTGAAATTGCAGATATCGCAGATATAAAATAGAGCCTATTGCTATAAAGCAACATATTAACACACCAACTTTCACTATTTTTTTCATAATCAATCCTCCATTATCGAATCCTTAATAACATACCACGAATTTTCTTTTTTCTTTATCAATTCCCTTAACTGTTCTTCCGAAAGTGATTCCAGATTTGTAAGCTTTATTTCAGGGTGTTCATTCGCATAGTTTTGCATAATACTCCTTAAATCTCCCAAATACTCCTCTACTTTTGATTTTCCAGCCATTCCAACATCATCCGGCGATTTAAACCACTTTGTATACTCATCTAAAACTTTAACTTCATTACTATTCTTTTCGTCAAGACCAGCAACTAATTGTTCAATTGTTATATCTGAATGACTTTTGTTGTATAGGTGAATACTCACATTTAGTTTTACATCGTCTATCGTATTATTTTTTAAAAATATTTCTCCTTTATCTTCATATACGATATTTCCACTCATGTATAAAGACTCTAAATAATTGCCCAGTTGAATTCCTGTAATGTTTCTATCTATTTTGGCATTGTTCTCTCGATTACTTTGGACATTTGCAATCATTTGCAGTATTGTAGAATATTCTGGAAACATTACTTTGTCGATGCCTTTAGAAAATAATAAGCTACTTATATCTTCTACAATTACCTCTGTATCTGTTTTCTTTTCATTCTTTATATTAGAAATAGTTTTTATATCTAATAGATAATCCATGGTGTTGTAGTCCCCAAAAGGAAACACCTCAAAATTATAGTCTTTTTTCTTTGCTTTATCTATTTCATCTGCTACACCAAGTGGACTATCGTGATTAATGAAATCTGTATAATCCAAATATACTGTATAATGTCCATCCTTGTTACTAATTGTTACATATTTTCCTCGTTGCATCCAACCTGGTTCTTTCATTTTGCAAATGCAATTTAGGATAGCGGCTGTTTCTAAATGATGCATTAAGTTTTTCTCCCACTCATCTTTTAATTGGCCGGAAGTTAAAATTCCACTCTCCACTATTTTCGTCATAATACTTTCATATTTTTCTGCTAGTCTAATAAACACAGGACTCAATTTTGGATGACTCCCATTCCAAAAAGTATCCGAATAAATATACGAATTATTAGCAAACTTTTCCAAATCATTTAAATCCATTTCCCCTATCACCATAAGAAGTGCCTGATATTCTTCATCCAATATTTTTTCAGTATCTTTTTCTAGATATTGCTCAAGTAGTTTCCAGTTATATCCTACAACTTTGTCATCTTTGCATTCAATTAACAAGGTATAAATATACCTCTTCCTACTCATATTAAGTTTCTCATTCACTGTTACTAATTCAGCTTCTAGTTGACGGGACGGAGACTTCAAAGTATTTACAATGTTCTCTGGTTTAATTTTATTGCTCAATAATCTGAGCTTTTCTTTATATGCCACCGCCAATTCATTTAACGCCAAAAATCTCGCTTGATATGTTGAGTCCAATATTTGTACATTTTCCCATATTTTATTTATCTTTCCCACTGTCATATCATTTTTGTCAATCATTTTCCGGTAATAAGCTTCTAATGTATTCCATGGAAATTGAACATCAAAAGTCAATAAATCATCTACATTATCTAAAGGGTTTTTCTTTTTTAACCATTCTGACTCATTTGCTTCTTGAACCAAATTGATAAATTCTGTTTTTGTTGCTTCCGTAAAGTCTCTCTTCATCTTATCCCCCCTTATTTATTCCACTGGCTATATATATTTGCCTCAAATTCTTCCCATGTTGAAGCAAGGCTATTTAAAAATGCTGATGTTGTTGAACTAATTTCCTTGATAAGAGAAG
>ENA-OZGU01001938-OZGU01001938.1-human-gut-metagenome-genome-assembly--contig:-NODE-1938-length-10614-cov-47.806705_pt1 | contig 10614 bp, 9 predicted proteins | sample MGYA00244662_ERZ653670 | MGnify/ENA primary metagenome ERZ653670 (study PRJEB26926, sample SAMN06165224) | human gut metagenome | biome: ENVO:00009003; feature: ENVO:2100002; material: ENVO:00002003...
AGATAGCTCCATAGAGTTCACCTCCTTCCCGCGTGGAGTAGAGGACGGGAGTTAAGGGCTTGTCCTCTCTGCCCCTTTCGCTCCGTACCCGTTCGGGAGATGGCTCTTGAGTGCGTTTTTCAGAAAAAAGTTGAAAAAAGCAAAATGCGCCCGTCCGCAAGACGCGGACGAGCGCAAAGGAAATGTAAGAAGTATTTAGATGTATTGACAGTTCATACTCATAGCCGGAATATCCCGCTTGCGGAGCATAGCTTTTTTTGACCGCAAAGCATTAGGCGGGTTACAGTAAATAAAAATGGACACGGCGATACCTCCCCGATACCGCCGTATCCTTAAAAAAGGGCGACTTTAATACACTACCCGCAATCCATTCTATAATAGGGAACAGCGGCTTTTGCGCAATATTAAATAAAAAAGCCGATAACACATAGGTTTTTTGACCTAATGCGTTATCGGCTCTGCGTCTATGCGTCTGGCACTTTTAATCATTTTTTTTTGAATTTATTATATGTGTTAGCTAACTGTCCACAAGCCGCGTTAATCTCTCTGCCATGAGAAACTCTCATAGTAACTTCAAGTCCTGCTTGCTCTAATTGATGTTTGAATGCAACTATTTCCCGTTTCTGTGGTGCTTTAATTCTTGAATTGCTTGTTGGGTTGTATTGTAACACGTTAATCATAACTTTTTTGCCCCGAAACCATTTTGCAAGTTGTCTTACATCTGAGGGCCGGTCATTTATACCCGGTAAAAGCAAATACGCAAAGACAATTTTGCGATTATGCCTTTCAGAATAGGATAAGGCTTGCTTAACAACATCTTCAATAGCATATATGCGCATGTGAGGAATAATACGATTTCTTGCAGATTGTGTTGCTGCGTGTAAAGATATTGTCAACTGAATTTTAAGATGTTCCTCGCGCAATTTTTTTAATTGATCGACCGGACCAACTGTTGATATGGTAATGCCGTCGGTTGGAAAGTTGAGCCCATATCTATCTCGGAGAATATGGATTGCTTTTATCAAGTTGTCATAATTGAATAAAGGCTCTCCCATACCCATAAAAACGATACGGTTTACTTTTCGACGCAACAATATAATCTGTTGTACGATTTCTGACGATGTTAGATTACGAACAAAGCCATTTCGCCCGGACTCACAAAAAATACAACCAACAGGACAACCGACTTGTGTGCTCACGCAAACAGTTCCACCATCTCGCCGCTTGATAAAAACCGTTTCAATGTATTTGTTGTCTTTCAGTTCGTAAACATACTTTTCAGTATCACTGCTTTTGCAAATATTTTTTACCAACATTGATAGATTTTTTTTGCGTGGTAATTGCTTATATAATTCTTCATATAAGGCTTTTGCTTCATTCTCGCCAATAACTTCCGACATTTCTTTGTAAGTAAATCCGTATGGATCATTCCGTACTTCCGCAGGCGTATATTTAGGTAAACGTTTCATTTTTATATCCTTTCTTCTAAATAATAAAAGTTTGTTTTTCTGTATTTTTGATTACAATCTCTAATTTTTCTACATCAATGATATGCGTCAATTTGCATTTAGGGCAGAAAAGAGGAAAATCTTTTAATACAGTATTATGAAATACTTGAACTCTCGTCTTTCCGTTACAAATCGGACATTTTATCCAATATTTTTTAAGCATTATATTTCACTCGTCCTTTTTACACAAAAAAATGCAGGTCAATCCTCAACATGAGCATTGACCTGCATTTATAATGCACAGAGCAGTACAACAAAACTAAGGCATAGCTTGCACTATGTCTATACTATATCTATACGTCGTTAGTTTTTTGTATAGCATCCGCAAAATAAGCATGACAAAAAAGCCCATGTTGAAAATGGGAAAATCCTTTTTTTCAATGCTTATCTAATACGCATGCTATGCAACATAAACGCCGCCTCCTTTTACATAAATTTTATTTTATCAGAAAATCAGTCTACTGTCAATACACAACAGGAAGTATTTAACCTAATGATATGAATTGTGTGGACATATCCAAAAAGAAAGGTGAACTGTAAAATGTAACAGGGTGAATGAAAATGGCAAAAAGACCCGTACCATTGTACGACTTTAAGGCTTTCGGGGCAGCTATAAAAGCCGCGAGAAATGAATACGGCGAGAGCCGCAAAAAGGTAAGCGACGAGTTATATATTTCCCCGCGCTACCTTGCGAATATCGAGAACAAGGGACAACAGCCGAGTTTACAGGTATTCTATGACCTTGTAACCCGGTATCATATTTCGGTAGATCAATTTTTCTTCCCGAACAGCAATGCGGAGAAATCCACCGGGCGGCGGCAGCTTGACGCGCTGCTGGACGGTATGAGCGATAAAGGCATACGGATTGTAACCGCAACAGCAAGGGAGATAACGGAAGTCGAAAAAGCAGAGGATTAACCTCACAATATGAGAAATCGGGAGATTGCAGCGCATGGCGGCTGCAATCTTTTTTTGCGTCCAAAATCAAAGGAACGCGCAACAAATACCGCCTTTCGGTGGGGGTATGGAGTAGATAGCAAGCACAGCAAACGAGTACCCGTTTGCGGAAAATGCTTGTTGGGATAATCCCAAACCCTTATACCGAAAGGCGGTGCGGAAATGGAAAACCGAAAGAGAAATATACAGATGAAGTTTTACGTTACGGAAGAAGAAAAGCGGCTGATCGACGAGAAGATGAAGCAGCTTCCCATAAAGCAGTATGGGGCATACTTCCGTAAAATGGCGATAGACGGGTATATTCTTGTCGTTGACCGAAGCGACACAAAAGCATATATCCGGGAACTGCAAGCGGTGAGCCGGAACATCAACCAAATTGCAAAACGCGCCAATGCGACGGGGACGGTTTACAGGCAGGATATAGAGGACATTAAAAAGGCGGTGGACGAGATATGGCGGTTACAAAGACGCACCCTATTAAATCAACCTTAAAGGCTGCGATAGACTATATCTTAAATCCCGAAAAGACAGACGGGAAGCTGCTTGCGTCCTCTTTCGGCTGCGGGCTGGAAACCGCCGATATTGAGTTTGCATGGACGCGGGAAGCTGCCGGAGATCGCGGCACACATTTAGGGCGGCACTTGATACAATCCTTTGCGGTGGGAGAAACCACACCGGAAGAAGCGCACAAAATCGGCATGGAACTTGCCGGGGCGGTATTAGGCGGCAAGTATGAGTTTGTTTTGACAACTCACGTCGATAAAGACCATCTGCATAATCACTTGATTTTCAACGCGGTTAGCTTCGTTGACTACAAAAAGTACCATTCCAACAAGCAAAGCTATCACTTTATCCGGCGCACCAGCGACAGGATATGTAAAGAGCATGGGCTATCCGTCGTCGTACCGGGACAGGACAAGGGAAAAAGCTATGCAGAATACACCGCCGAAAAGCAAGGGACAAGCTACAAAGCAAAGCTGAAAACGGCGATAGATACTCTCATTCCCCAAGTGAAAGATTTTGACGAACTGCTGCGCCGCTTGCAGGAAATGGGGTATGAAATCAAACAGGGCAAATACATTTCCTTTCGCGCTGCCGGACAGGAACGGTTTACCCGCACAAAGACGCTCGGCGCGGCCTATACGGAAGAAGCGATAAAGGAGCGTATCAAGGGCGTGTATGTTGCCAAAACAAAAACGCTGCGGGAAGATAAGAAAATCCGGCTTGTCGTCGATCTTGAAAACAGTATCAAAGCCCAACAGTCGGCGGGCTATGAACGGTGGGCAAAAATCCATAATCTGAAACAGGCTGCTAAAAGCATGAACTTCCTAACCGAAAACAAGATTGAGTATTATAGCGAACTTGAAAGCAAGATAGCCGATATTATGACCGCTCATGACGCGGCGGCAAAGGCGGTTAAGGAAGTGGAACAGCGTATGTCTGATTTGTCGCTGCTTATCAAGCACACCACCACATACCGACAGTTAAAACCGATTTACGATGAATACCGAAAATCGCCGGACAAGGAAAAGTATCTGCGGGGGCATGAAAGCGAAATTATCCTGTTTGAAGCTGCGGCAAGGGCATTAAAGGAAATGCAGATAAAGAAGCTGCCCGATCTCGCCGCGCTGCGCAAGGAGTATAGAAGCTTAAACGACAGGAAAACCAAATTGTATGAAGATTATCGGCAAGCCAAGAAGCAAATGCAGGAATACGGCGTTGTCAAAAAGAACGTCGATAGTATTCTTTACCCGTCCCAAAGCAGGGCGCGGGAGCAGGAGCGATAAGGCGCAAAACATGGGGTGGCAAGTGGAATGTTAAGGGCTGAAAACGCCTGTGTTTCTGCGGCTTCCAGCGCATGAAAACGACATAGACGATAAAGTATATTCAAACCCGCAAAAACGGCTTTCTAATTGTCCACGCAAGGACAAAAAAGAACAGGGGCGCGGTGCCGGAAATCGGCAACCGCGCCCCTGTTCTCTATGGGCTATTCCTCGTCGGTCAAGATAAACTCCCTTTCGGAAAACTCGCTGTCCGTCATGGCTTGCAGCTTGTTCACCGCTGCGGCGGCAAGCTGGCGCATATCCTCGTCCATGTAGGGCATGGCGGCAAGGATATTTTCAAGCGTTGTTTCCCGGCTGTCCTCGGCGTAGATCGCAACAATGTTTTCTTCCTCAATGGTAAAGCGGGTATTCATGCTATCAAACCTCCAAATCCTTTTTATGCTCTTTCTGTTTATCTTTCGGCTGCTGCGCCGCCTGTTTCTTGTATTCGTCCAGCTTCTTCAAAATGGACGGTTTTTTCTGCGGCTGTTCCCGTTTCTCGGCTTTTACCGCTTTTGCAAGGTCGGTAACGGAAATCGCTTCCCCCGCCTTTGCCCGCTGCTCAAAATCTGCAACGGTGGGCGTTTGCGGCGTATTGTTGATAAGCCCGTCAAAATTGTTGTCGTTCTGCTCTATGGTGTCCTCGACGTGCTTTAAGGGATTATCCCGCTGCGGCTGCTCGGCGGCTATGGCATAAGCCTGTGTGCCATTCCCCATAATGAGATACTTCCCGTCCTCCGACGCATGGTGAAAACCAAATCCCGCCGCTTCGATCTGTTCACGGCTCATATCGGTAATATGAAAATTGCCCCTCGGCGTTCTAACGGTTTCACCCGTCAAAAGGCTGTCGGGGGTCGCTTCCGGCTGCTGCTTTTCAAGCTGCCCGTCCTTGTAGGAATATCCTTGCGCCGCGATTGCTTCAAGGGTCTTGCCCGTAACGTCGCCATAAATCCGCTTGTCTGCGTCAACCAGCATTTGCAAAGTGTCTTGTACGGTGTCGGACAAGGCTTGCTGCTGTTCGGGCGGCAGCTTGTCAAATACGGGGGTCTGCTGCTCCTGCAAAAACTCCGGCACTTGCTGAAAACCGATACTGTCTACATAGTGGGCGGTGTCCTCGTCGTTCTGATGAAGCACAACAATGTCGGAAACGGAAAGGCTATGCCCCTTAAAGTCGGCGGGGTGGTCGATATTAAACCTTTCCCAAATGTCGCCCAGCGTCATATCCTTTGTAAGCGGTGCAGTATAGACGAGTTCATAATTTACCCGGTCAATGGTAAGTCCAGCCGCTTGCAGACGGTCATAAGGCTCAAAGCGCAAGTCCCTTGTTTCGTCCCCGCGCTTTAACTGATAAATGGAAAAGGTATCGCCCTGCTCCTGCTCGGCTTGCCGCTGCTGCTGCAACTCGGTAAAATGCCCCTCAATCTCGGTAATATCCTTTTGCCTTATCAATTCTTCAAGACGATATATAACTGCTGTTTTCATATCCATGATTTCTACCACCTTTTCTCTATTCTATATAAATTGCCCGTAAAAGGTCGCCCATATATAGTCTTTTTGAACAAAGATACATCTTTGTAAGCTTTGTATACTTTCGTGGTAGATAATTCAGCATTTTTACCAAGACAAAAAAAGCCGGAAGCCACGTTGTCATCCGTGACCTCCGACTCGTTTTGCTTATACTACACTGTCCTTACACTCAAATCAGCTCCTCTCGCCGGCTTATCTTTTCCCTGTTTTTCCTGGATGATTCTCTTATTGATTTCCAAGCGTTCATGAATCGATGGTTTTTTCTCTTTCCTTGCCATTGCCTTTTTCTGTTCCACTGTCTTTCTTTCTGCTTTCCCTGCATCCTTAACTGCTGTATTTGCTTCAACGCCAGTTCTTGGCACAGTTTCTCTGCTCTCATTTTTCTCTGCTATCTTCTGTTCTCGTCTCTCCTGCACACCTTTTTCTTCCAGGCTGCAAAAACTCTGCAAATACGGCAGTACATGATTCTGCATATCCGTCAGATCTTCCATATACTTCTGATACTCTTCATTGCCTTTTCCTTGCTGATAACTGATCCAGCTTTCATCCGTCAATTTCATTTCATTCTGCATCTTTAATTGACTGATGATACCTCCGTTTCCGGTACCAATCTCTATCTTACCTTGAAAATGATGCAGCATCTTGTCGCCCTTCTCAGCATAATATACTGTAAAAAACATCTGTGCTGTCGTTTTTGGTTCGTTGGTGTTTGGATCAAGGTCAGCATACCAGGCTTTGTCCTGTTCTACGGTTTTGGAATCCAAATCAGATAACTTCTGGCATCTTGGATTCCCCAAATCACTTTTCTCACAATAATTTACATACACCATCGGTTCTATATCTTTTGGAAGCTCCGGTTCATAGGCTTTCAGTCTTTCCAGCAATACGCCTGCACGAACAGACAGGTCGCATTTTTCGTCCACAATATCCTTCAAGTAAGAAACATAGTAATGAATATTTCCACTTCGCAAATCCAGCATTACTTCCTGTATCGTATTTTCTCCCATCTCCACATTATCTCGATACTCATACGGATCAAATGCTTCTGCAATCTCATCCAGTGCCTCTGCCAGCTGTTCTGTGGTCATCTTCTCTGGATACATTGCTTCTCGAACATCCCTCATCGGTACATACTTGTAGTCTGGCAATGCTTCATGAATTTTCTCAATCCCTTCCCGTACCAGTGCAAGCTCTCCATAAAACTGAACATCATCCATCAGATTTCCAAGTACTGTATTTCCTTTTACGATTGCAAATTCGGCTTCATCATAGTAACTGTCTTCCGGATCACGATAGATAATTCCCATCGAGCATCCCAGATACGCAGTTTCTGGATTCTCCTTATATTTTTCATAGACTGCAGCTATCTGATTAACATCGGTACTTTTTTCATAAGCTCCCATATCATGGAACTCATCACATTCTGTGGCAAAGTATTCCAGATAAGGTTCTTTCTTCAGTGGCATATTGTTAAGTACATTGTCAATCATGTTATAATTCGCCTCTTCCAGTTCTTCTACCTTAGCCAGTGGCTTATATTCGCCCTGGCTTTTCTGAATCTCTGCCATTACAACCTCATCCATTTCTTTCACTTTTTCCATCAACTGATCATAATCCCCACAGATGCGTTCTCCAGTCCAGCCTTCGTCTTCCAGAAGTTCCTCTGCCGCTTCTTCAATAGAAATTTCATCATTTTCATAGACGCCACCATCCATCAGACGGAAATCTTCATCGTAAAAGGAATAATCGTATCCTTCTTCTGTCCTCTGAATAGCAAAATACCGTTCTCCTACCTCATATGCCAGTTCACTAAGAATCTGTTCTTCCAGATTCAAGAAAGAATCCAGCTGTTCAAAACTGATACTGTCTACAAAATGAGCTGTTACTTTTTCCCCATCATTCAAAACAACGATATCACTGACAGACAGGGAATGCCCACGGAAGTCTTTCGGTCTATCAATGTTGAACCTTTCAAAAATATCATCCAGTGACGTATTTCCCAGTAATTCTCCAACATAGACCAGCTTATAATCTTCTTTTTTTATCTGCATACCATGACTTTCAATAAAACTCATATTCATAAATGCATAATTTTCGCCCGTTAAATCATCTTTGATCTGATAAATACCAAAGGTTCGCCTTGTTCCTAACAACAGGTTTGCCTCTTTCAAAGACTGAATCTGCGGATATTTCTGCATTTCCCATTCCAGGTTACGGAAACGCTCCCGTTCTGCCATGGACATCTGATAATGCTCCGGTCCTCGTTCGATTTCCTTGCGTTCCGTGACATAGATTGGTGATGAAAAATTAGTGATCAGATAGATATCTGCTCCGGCATCGTATAATTTCAGTGCTTCTTCCTGCTCAATGACACTCATAGGCTCCTGAAATGCTCCAAAATCTTCATCGGCATAATCCAGATCCTGATCCCTTATCCGTTCCCACATCTGTAATTCCATGCCAAACAGACCTTCATGCGCCTGTATCATTTCTTTACTTGCATACTCTTCTCCCTTGTCACCATCGCTGCCCAGGCAATAAATTTTAGAACCCATTCTGTGATAATCCAAAGCTGCTTCTTTTCTAAGCGGCACCATGTCTTCTGCTGTATATCCATAATCACGTAATTCCAGCTTGCCTATGGTTGGATCTGGTAGGTCCTGAATATCCATTTTTGCATCATCCAGAAGTTCCTCTACTTTATCTTCATCTGCCTGATTGATTGCATCTGTCAGATTTCTTACCAACGTCCTTACTTTCTCTTCCTCGCCAATCAGATTTGCATATTCAAAAATCTGTTCTTTTACATCTACTGGAAGCGCTATTCCCATGTGTTCTGCACGGTCTATCTGTTCCTGCGTAAATTCCTGCATTTTCTGCGTTTCTTTTCCTGTTATCATATTTCTCGCCATATAAATTCCTCCTGTGTTCTAAAAAAAGGCATAACCGGCAGAACCTTCTTCTACCAAATTATGCCATCTTTCCTGTTTATTTATTCCAGACCGAAGTCCCGTTTTCTGGTTTCCTTGCCAGTTTCACTTTCCCGCTGACTCTTTTCTTTATAAATCTGCAGTTTCTCATGAATAGAACCTCGTGCCGGTCTTTCTTCTTTCTCTTTTGATTCCGACTGCTCTGTTTCTGTATCTTCCCGCTCATCCATATTGAGAAGTGCATTTAATTCTGACAGCCGCTCCAGTTTTTGGCTCAGTTCCTCTTCTTTTGGAAATGGCTTCCCGACTTCCTCTTTGGCATTTGTCATCTGCTCCTGAACCGTTTCCAGCCGTTGTTCTGCTTCTGCCAGTTTCTCCGGATAGCTTTCCAAAAGGTTGTTGATACGAGTGATATTTCCTAGAGCATCGGCTCCCAACCGAACTTTAGCTACCGATTCATGCTTTACAGACAGGATAAACTCTTTGCTCCAGCTGTCGAATTGGATTCTCATGTTAAATCCCTGATAACTTCCAATGTCCATAGCTGCATCTACAGACTTAATGTCTTGGCAGACCGCCAGAAGTGCCATACCTGCCTCTTTCTTTTCTGTGAACACTTTGCCACTGATTTTCATAGAAAACTGCTCTGGATCTGTGATTTTATGCTCAGAAAAATGAGCGATGTCTGCCTTGTAGCTGTCAATGATCTCTATCAGTTTTGCAATCTGTTGCGGGAAATTCCTTGCAATATCATCTTCCAGTCGGTATTGATTATTCATGTGGTTCGCTTTTAAAAGCTTTAATTTCGCCACATCCACATCCAATGCCATCTTCTCTTTTACTGCTGGATTTCCGGTTGCCAGTGCTTTGACCTCTGCATAGGACAGTGCCGCTTCGTCCACATCTTCGCAGCTTCTGACCGGTGCTTTGCTCGTCATAATCTGGGAGATGAATTTCTGCTTGTTCTCGATTAACTGCCACATATAACTGTCGAATGTGGATTCTGTTACATACCGGAAGATATGAACCTTTTTATTATGGTTTCCCTGACGGATAATACGTCCTTCCCTCTGTTCCAAGTCAGATGGTTTCCAGCCAATATCTAGATGATGCAGGGCAATCAGACGATCCTGCACATTAGTTCCCGCACCCATTTTTGCTGTTGAGCCAATCAAAAAACGAACCTGCCCGGATTTCACTTTTCCAAACAGCTCCGTCTTTTTTGCTTCTGTATTTGCATCATGAATAAACGCAATCTCTTTTTCCGGTACACCTTTCTCTATCAGTTTCTGCTTCAAGTCATCATAAACATTAAAACTGCCATCGCCTTTCGGTGTACTCAAATCACAGAAAATCAACTGTGCGGATTTCTGTGCTGCTGTATCTTTCCATATTTCATAGCTTTTCTCTGCACAAACTGATATTTTACTTTCTGGATTATCTGGCAATAATTCATTCACCAAACGCTGATCCAATGCTAACTTCCTTCCGTCATTGGTGATTTTTAGCATATTATCGACCGAGGCATCTACCCCGCCGTTTCTGACAACTTCTGCACGTTCTCCCAGACTTTCTACGATTTCTTTCTGTTGTTCCGTTGGTTTCAGCACCACTGTTTCATATTCCGCTTCCGGCACAGGAAGCTTTAACTGATCGGAAGTCTTGATATCTGCAATCTCCTTGAACATATTCATCAGTTCCGGAATATTATAAAACCGTGCGAATCTGGACTTTGCACGATAACCTGTTCCTTCCGGTGCAAGTTCGATACTCGTGACAACTTCTCCAAAAGTGGAAGCCCAGGAATCAAACAATCCAAGTCCCATATTTTGTAATTTACTGTTCTGCAGATACCGCTGCATAACATAT
>ENA-OZGU01001939-OZGU01001939.1-human-gut-metagenome-genome-assembly--contig:-NODE-1939-length-10603-cov-13.573758_pt1 | contig 10603 bp, 4 predicted proteins | sample MGYA00244662_ERZ653670 | MGnify/ENA primary metagenome ERZ653670 (study PRJEB26926, sample SAMN06165224) | human gut metagenome | biome: ENVO:00009003; feature: ENVO:2100002; material: ENVO:00002003...
GGCAGCGTCAGATGTGTATAAGAGACAGATAATAACGAGATGTTGATATCAAATGGTATTTTGACCATGGTATCATGATGAGAAATAGAGTTGATATGGAGGGAAATATTATGGCAGCAATTATTGGAAGTCCAACACGCTACATTCAAGGTAAAGGAGAGATGAAGAATCTTTGTTCTTATGCAGATAAATTTGGAAAGAATCTCTTTATTCTGACGAGTGCATCTGGAAGAAAAAGAGTAGAACCGGCGATCAATGAAGGAAATAAAGACAGCAATCTTGTTTATGATGTATTCAATGGAGAATGCTGTATGACGGAGATCAACCGAATTATAAAGATCGTGGAAGAAGCAGGAAGTGATGTGATCATTGGAATTGGCGGTGGTAAGATTCATGATACATCAAAAGCGGTTGCCTATTATACAAAGAAACCAGTGATCATCGTGCCAACGATCGCATCTACGGATGCACCATGCAGTGCATTATCTGTTATCTATACAGATGAAGGTGTTTTTGAAAAATATCTGTTCTTGCCATCAAGCCCAGATATGGTCATGGTAGATACCGATATCGTCTGTAAAGCACCAGTAAGACTGTTGATCTCAGGAATGGGAGATGCTTTAGCGACATATTTTGAAGCGAGAGCATGTAAAAGATCTGATGCAAGTAACTGTGTTGGAGGTAAATGTACATTGGCAGCAATGAATCTTGCTCAATTATGCTATGATACATTAATGGAAAATGGAGTACAGGCAATGATAGCAGCTAAAGAAGGAATTTGTACAAAAGCTGTGGAGAATGTTATTGAAGCTAATACTTATTTATCAGGAATCGGATTTGAGAGTGGAGGATTAGCAGGGGCTCATGCGATCCACAACGGATTTACAGCGATTCCAGAAACACATAAGATGTATCATGGAGAGAAGGTGGCATTCGGAACACTGGTTCAGCTGGTATTAGAAGATGCGGGAGAAGATGAGATCATGGAAGTGATTGATTTCTGCAGTGAAATTGGACTTCCTGTAACATTAAAAGGATTAGGAATCGAGGAAGTGAAACCAGAGCAGATCATGGAAGTGGCACGTCTTGCATGTGCACCAGATGATACAATGGGGAATATGCCATTTGATGTGGAACCAGAAGATCTGTATGCTGCAATCATGGGTGCGGATGCTTTGGGCAGATATTATACGGAAGAGTAGAATTATAGTAGAATTATAATAGAAGATGTTTTTTGAATCAAAATTAAATGATATATGAATAAAAAGAAGTGATAGAATTTGGTGCGGAAGCCTTAAACTCTATCACTTCTTTTTATATAAGTTTCTTTGTTCTGTGAATCTAGGTTGTGGCGTGTTGAACACGTCAACTCAATGCCTACTCTACAGTTACAGATTTAGCCAGGTTTCTTGGCTGGTCTACATCATATCCTCTAAATACTGTGACATGATAAGCAAGTAACTGTAATGCAACGGTAGAAGCAAATGTTGCAAACAGGTCGTCTGTTGCAGGAACCTGAATCAAATCATCATAGATTCCTTCGTAATTACTCATATCTTTATCTGTTACTACAATCACATGAGCACCACGAGCTTTTACTTCTTCAACGTTTGCCATTAATTTTGGTAAGACATTTTCCTGTGTAGCGATCGCAATAACAGGTACACCTTCTGTGATCAGAGAAATTGTTCCATGTTTCAATTCTCCGGCACAGTATGCTTCTGCATTTACATAAGAGATTTCTTTTAATTTTAAGCAGGCTTCACAAGCAATACCGTAATCTAATCCTCTTCCAAGATAGAAAGCAGAGAATGTATCTTTGATCTTTTCTGAGATTCCTTTGATATAATCATCCATCTTTAAGACTTCTTCAACAGTTCCGATCGCCTGTTCAAATTTATCACAGAAATCTTTCATCTGTTCATCTGTCATTAAGTTGTTAACTTCTGCAAGTTTTAATGCGATCAGATACATACCTGCACACTGTACAGAGAACGCTTTTGTACTTGCAACAGCGATCTCAGGACCTGCATGTGTATATAATACATAATCACTTTCTCGAGCAATACTTGATCCTTTCACATTAACGATAGAGATTGTTTTTGCTCCACGTTCATTTGCAAGACGAAGTGCTGCAAGAGAGTCAGCTGTTTCACCAGACTGTGTGATCACAACAACTAATGTATGTTCATCTAAGATCGGATTCATGTAACGGAATTCAGAAGCTAATTCAACAGTTACAGGAATACGGATCATAGCTTCGATCAGATGTCTTCCAACTAATCCTGCATGCCATGCAGTACCACAAGCTGTTACGATCACACGGTTTACACCTTTAAAGATATCATCAGAGATGTTATCTGCACTAAAGTCAGCGTGACCATTATGGATACGAGGCATGATCGTATTATGAAGAGCCTCTGGCTGATCATAGATCTCTTTCTGCATAAAGAAATCATATCCGCCTTTCTGGGCAGCTGTTGTATCCCAGTCAACATGAAGCATCTTAGGTTCTTCAACCCCACCGTCCATTGTATATAATGTAATGCTGTCAGCTTTCATGACAACGATATGTTCTTCTGGTACAACAAAATAATCTTTTGTGTATTTTAATAATGCAACCATGTCAGAAGCGATAAAAGATCCGTCTTCTGTATGGGAAGCAACTAAAGGACTGGCGTTTCTCATGCAGTAGATCTCGCCTGGATGATCTTTAAACATAACACAGAAACCATAAGCTCCTTCTAGCATTTGATCTGCTTCTTTTAATGCTGCAAATGGATCTCCATCATATAAAGAATCGATCAACATAGCAGCTACTTCTGTATCAGTTTCGGAAATAGCAGTAAATCCTTTTGTTTTTAAGGAAGCAGCTAATTCTTTGTAGTTTTCAATGATTCCATTATGGATCAGAGTTACATTTCCAGATACATGAGGATGTGCGTTAACTTCTGTAACACCACCATGAGTTGCCCAGCGAGTATGTCCGATACCGCATGTTCCAGCAAGGTCAGCAGTAGCTTCAACTTTCTCACGAAGTGTTGCAACTTTTCCAGTTGTTTTTACGATCTTAGTTTCTGATCCATTATTTACTGCGATTCCGGCACTGTCATATCCTCTGTATTCTAACTGCTGTAATCCATCAACTAAAATTCCAGGTGCCTGTAAATTTCCAGTAAATCCAATAATTCCACACATAATATAAATCTCCTTAAAATTGCGCAAAGAAAATAAAAGGAAGTATAGATATGTAAAAAACTTCCAAATAAATCTTTTGTTTTCTTTTTCTAAATCATATGCGGTTTTGTCCAGATTATACTGCCTCTGTTTCATGATCACTCATGGGTTTACTCAGTATATCACGTAGTCTGGAGCTGCGGGAAAGCATCCGCCGAATCTTTCGATCACTTTCCTCCTCGTTAACCTTCCTATCAGAACCTCATCGGTCTGTTTCCGTATCAGGAAGGTGCATGGCGCTTAAATTCTGTAAAACTCCCTTCGAACATATTTTGTCAAAAACTCAAAACCCAAAGTTTTTAACGTTAGTGATTTTAACACGGAATATCTATGAAGTCAAATAAGAACGTGGTATTTTATAAAAACTTAATAAGTTCATGTGAATGAAAAGAATTTACCTATCAAAAAGGAGAGTGTATTTAAAACAGAAGAAGTGATTGACGAAAAGTACCAATAAATGTATAATGTACATGTGATGATGAATACAAATGATCGCAATTTGTTTGTGATATTTTCCTTAGGTTAGGAAGATATCGCATATATTTTTGATATTTGTATTATAGGGGGGTTATAGGACTCGATGAGTTATATAACCATAGAACAAAAAAATTAACACATGAGTTCATGAGAAGGAGGAACTATGAGGAAGATGAAGAAGATTCTGGCATGGCTAACAGTCTTGACAGTTAATGTCAGCATGATGCCTATGCCAACAGTAGCAGCTGCTACTGCTGCAGACGCTTCTACAGCATCAAATGAAGAGATAACAACTTCTGATGCAACTAAAGAAGCAACACAGGCGCAAGAAACAGCAGAGAAAGCTGTAGAAAGCGCAACAAAAGCAGCAGCTACGACAGCAGCAAAGAAAGTAACAACAGAAACGAAGAAGGCAGGGAGCAAATCAAAATCTGTAGCTTCAACACAGAGTTTACAGGATACGATTGAAGAAGGAATCGTCAAAGATCGTGATCAAACAAAGATTGATGTATCTGATTATGATGCATCTAAAGCAGAAGTAAAGAAAGCTACAAACAAAGTATTAAAAGATAATAGTCTGTCTAAATTAACAGATGTTACTTATGATACAAATTCTGAAGGAAAAGTCGAAACTGTAAATGTTGAGACGGATGTAACTTATTTAATGGCAGTTGATGAATTAGAAGCAATCAACGATGCTGCTAGTGATGAGGATAAGGCTTCAGAAGCTACAATGGAAGAAGTAGAGAAAAGTTATGCTGAACTTCAGTCATACTATCATACTATGAATCTCAGCCAGAGTACTTTGGTATTGCAGTACCATACTTCACATCAAAAGATGCAAAAGAAGGACCAATCAGTGCCTTACTTTCTGTTGCTGATATTCCAAGAGCAGCAATCGGAGTTGAAGGTGGAGTAACGATCGACCAAGTTCAACAGTTAGTTGATGGATTTAAACAGGCATTGCCAGGATTGGTTCAGGTTCATGGAGATGAGCTGTTAGCCGCTAGAAAACAGGCACTGTCCCATATTAAGGATGGCATGACAACAGCTGAGAAATTACTAGTACTGAATGACTGGTTAGGTAATTACAGTAATTTTGATATGGCTGATATCATGAAGAATCAGAAAAAGGATTCTAGTTCAGAAGATACAAGCAAACAGGCAGTTGAAGCAAAAGTTCAGAAAGCAGCAGCTGATCCATTTGCAGAATTATATAAATCAACAGCATTTGGAACTCTTACAAATAGAAAATCTGTATGTATGTCATATACAGCAGCTTATAACTATCTTGTGCAGTGCGCATTCCCAGAAGTTTACAAAAACTCTGATGGAACATGGAAGACAAAAGATGAAGTTAACGGTAAATTAGAACTGAAGACAGATGCTGATGGTAACGCTATCTTAGATAGTGAAGGAAACAAACAGTATATAACAAAAGTACTGAAGAAAGATGAAGATGGAAATCCGGTTAAAGACGATCAGGGAAACGAAATCTATGAAGAAGGTGGAACACCTGATTATATGGTGGATTTTGTTAGAATTCAGTGGAATTCTGAAGTAGAAATGTTAGGAGAAACATCTAATTTCAATAACCCTCATTTCTTTAGTGCAGCAAAAGTTGATGGAAAATGGTACTATGTAGATTCTTGCTACAATGACATTTATGTAGAATGTATGCAGCGTAATAGAGTTGAGACTGATGGTAATATGACTCATTCTTATTTCTTAGTAAGTGATACAACTTTAAGAAAACAGTTTGATGGAAACTTTGATTACATTGATACATTATATGAAAATGTTGCGACAGATACTACATATGAAGATTCATGGGTAAACAATGCGCAGGGACCGGTTTCTTATGATGATACATATTATTATTATATAAAGAATACATCTAGCTACAGCCAGTCAGGTGGATATAAAAAGGGAGAAGAACAGATTGTTCGAGTTCCTCGCAAATCTGGATTAACTTCAAGTGATGGAGAAGAAGTTCTTCTTAACTTATCTACAGGAGACACAAAGAGTGATAATACAGAAGCTGCAGAACTTGTTAAAAAAGAATTTGCAGTAGATAATGATGTGAATTCAAAAAAATATGCTGGAATTACACATTCTGTAGGTTATTATAACAGTGCATTATACTTTAATGTTAATAATAAGATTTTCAAATATGATTTAGGGTCAGATAAGATTACAGAAGTTAAAGAATACAATACAGTTTCCGCACAGCAGGATGAAGATAATGAATTCACAGGAATGTCATTTACAGTAACAACTGACAAAGACAAGACGGTTCATACAGTAAAGAATCATCCAATTGCTGCATTAGCGATCAAAGATGATGGAAAGATGTATGTATCTATTGCAACAAACTATTGTTATGCATCTGATTATAAATATGAAGAAACAAACTACAATAGTGAATACATGAACTATAAGATGGGCAATCAGACAATCTCAAGAGGCGGAGATAACGACAACCAGGAATTTATGTGGAGTGCAAATTTTGTAGATACACTGGATATGTCAAAAGTTTCTTCAACAGATGAATCAGCACATCATTTTGATAAAGTAACAGTCGATCCAACTTGTGATGCAAACGGATTCACAGAAGAACGTTGTACAGATGCAGACTGTGGCATTGTCAAAGCTGACACGAAAGAAGATACAGATCAGAAAGCAACAGGACATCATTATATCAAAGCAAATGATCTTTATTATACAAAAGATGATGCTGGTAATAGAAAGTCTGGTACCTACTATTTATGTACAAATTGTTTAGATGCACAGTCATCTCTTCCAGATGGTGAAACAGCAGAACATACATATGGAAATGCAAAAGCAACATGGAATGATGACAATACAAAAGCAGATGTAACAGTTTCTTGTACTGTATGTCAAGATAAAGAATTAGACGCTTTATTAGATGATCAGAACAAAGATACACAAGAACTTATAAAAACTGCAGAGACAAAAGATATCAAAGTAAAGAAGCCAGACGATTTTGATTGTGAAAAAGGTGGAAATGTTACTTATGTAGCAACTGCAACAATCGATGGAAAAGAATATGAAGTAGAGAAAACAGTGACTGTAGAAGCAGGCCAGCATACATATGGAAAACCATCTTATAGTTGGAGCAAAGATGACAAAGGAAATATGATTTGTGTAGCAAAATTTACATGTGAAAAATGTAAAAAAGAAGAACCTCCTGTGCCAGTGAAAGAAAATGCTACAACAGATAATGGTACGATCACAGTTGAAAAAGTAGAACCTACATGTACAGAAGATGGAACATACACATATAAAGCAGTTGTTAAATTCCAGGGTGAATCATATACAGAAACAAAAGTTGAGACAGTGAAGAAAACTGGTCATAAATATGACAACAATGGTGTTTGTACAGTATGTGGACACAAGAGACCAACAATCACTTTAACATCCAAGAAAGAAGTTTACACAGGAAAACCAATTTCAATCGATGCACCAAAAGTTGTTGGAGACGTTAAAGACTTAAAATATAGCTACTATTCTGATAATGCTTGTAAGAATGAAATCAGTGAACCAACTGATCCAGGTGTATACTATGTAAAAGTAACTGCTGATGCAGGAGTAACAAGTAACATAGCAACACTTACGATCGTTCCACAGACTGCTAAGATAACAACTGTTGCAAATGCAACAAGTTACATGACAGTATCTTGGAACAAAGTTAACAAAGCAAGTGGATATTATGTATACCGCAGTACTAATGGTAAGAAATTCACGAAGATTGCAACTGTAAAATCTGCAAATGCAGCAAAATACAGTGATAAGAAAGCAACAAAGAATGGCCAGAAATATGTATACAAAGTTGTAACATATTATAATGGAAACCAGACAGTATCAAGTGCAGATTCATCTGTTAAGACAGGATATCGTTTAAGTACAATGAAAGTCTCAAGTCTTACAAATAAAAAAGGTAAGAAGGCTTACATTAAATGGACGAAGAATCCTAAGTCTACAGGATATCAGATTAAATATGTAACTGGTAAATCAAAAGCTAAGACAGTTAAAGCTTCATCAAAAGCTAAGACAAAGACAATTAGCAAATTGAAAAAAGGTAAGACGTATAAAGTAAGAATCAGATCTTACAAGAAAGTCTCTAATGTAACATATTATAGTGCATGGAGTAAACAAAAATCAGTTAAAATTAAAAAATAACATGAGATGAACATGCTCCGATTACACTTATTTGTTGTGATCGGAGTTTGTTTGTGGAGGTTTATAGATGAAACTAAGTAAAATCATAAAAAAGGGGATTATGATGGTATTGTTTGTCTTTTTATCTCTAAATTTTTCAAATACTCATGTGAATGTACAGGCAAGTGTTGAAGCGAAAGAAGTAATCGAGCAGCAGTTGTTTGGAAAAGATGGAAAGACGTCGATAGATGTTTCACAATATCAGCTTAATAAAACTGAAACAAAGCAAATAGTAACGGAACTTCAAAAAGATTACGGAACAATAGGCTTAATGGAATGTACTTATCAAACAGATGAGAGTGGTTCTGTACAGACAATCAAAGTACAGACAGATGAAAGTTTAAAATCTGTGATCAGTGAAATTAATGAGATAGAGGAAAAGACAGATGCGGATGATTCACAAGAGAAACTAAAACAACAGGTAATCAGTGACTATGTCGAATTGCAGAAGTATTATGAGGCGAATCCAGATTATTTTGGTGTTGCAGTTCCGTATTTTGCAGATAAAGATACGGAAGAGACTCCATTGGGGGCAATCATAGAATTGGCTGAACTTGATGAAAATAATTTGAATTTGAATCAGTTAGATCAGACAATATTAGGCATAAAATATAGCCTTGAAATGTATGTGAAGAATTATGGGGAGAATCTTTTGAAAATTAAAGATGAAATTCTTTCCAAGACAGATGATGATATGTCAGAAATTGAGAAACTACTTGTTATACATGATGCGTTGGCAAATCGTACTTCGTTTGATACAGATTATTTAGAAGAAAACGGAAATGGTGGTAGTGGATTTTTATCTAGCACAGTTTTTGGTGCATTAAATAATAAGAAAGCGATTTGTTTAGGGTATGCTGCAGCATATGCTTATCTAGTTCAAAATATGCATCCGGAGATTTATAAACATGCAGATGGAACATGGAAGACAAAGGAAGAAGTTGGTGATAATTACATTATAGATTATTCTAAGTACACGAATGGAAATCCTCATTATATGAATGTTGTTAAAATAAAGGGGAATTGGTATTATTTAGACCCAAGTTTTGATGATAGCAAGATTGATGAGGTTGCTAGATTAAGAACTCAAACAGATGGAAATTGCAGCCATAGATTTTTCTTGTATACAGAAGATAATATGGAAACTTGGTTGAACCTATCTTCAAATAAGATTGATGGTGCATACAAGGAAAAATGTGTAGATACTAATTATAGTAATGAATGGTATACGAATGTTTCTTCAGAGATATCTCATGATGATCAAGCTTGGTATTATGTAAAACCTCAGGTGATTCCGGAAAGCCAAGTATCTGGAGTTATTGGAAATTATAAGTATATTGATAAAAAAGACCAACTTGTAATGCGTCAGAGAGAGAATGGGAAAATGCAAACTTTAATTGATTATGAATCAGGACAGATTTATAACACAGATGGTACTTTGATGGAAACGAATGAGGAAATCAAAGAAGAATATCAAAGAGATATTGTTTATAATAAGGTTTACCCAGCATTGCAGCATAGTGCCAGCTTATATAATGGAAGTTTATATTTTAATCTTGGAAATAAGATTTATGCTTATTCTCTGAAAGATGCAAGTGTAGTAAAGATTAAGGAATATAATAAATTATATATTAAAAAAGATAATACAATATCACCAATCAGAGAAGGCTTTTTTTTGACAGATAAAGCCGGAGATAATACAAATTACAATTTTGTAGAACATCCAATTGCAGGTCTTTCGATTAAGGATGATGGGAAGATGTATGTATCTCTTGCAACTAATTTAAGTGGTATGTATTCTTATGAGAGAGAAGCATTAAATTATGTTCCTTATTATGGATCCTTGGGAGAAACAATCGTATGTAATAATGCACAATTTAAAAAATGTGCGAATGCAAAAGAAATGATTGATATGGCGCATTTGATTGGTGATGATCATGAGTATGAGACGGTGAAAGTAGATCCGACTTGCTTACGGAAAGGATTTAGTGAAGAACGTTGCAAAGTTTGTGGAAGAATTAAAGAAAGCACTTGTAAAGTGACAGATGATAAAGTAGATCATCATTATATCTATGATTCTCAAGTAAAAAAATACCGTTGTACATTCTGTAATCAGGTGATTTCTGATGCGTTGGAACATAACTATAAGAAGCCGAAATTTATATGGAGTGATGATAAGAAAAGCTGTGAGGCTTCTTTTGTTTGTTCATCGTGTGGAAATATAGAGAAGGTTGAATGCGAAATAACATCTAAAGTGATCAAGAAAAGCAACTGTATTGAAGAAGGAATAGAAGAATATACAGCAAAATGTAAATTCCAAGGAAATTTCTATAATGATAATCGTGCAAAGATGATAGCAAGGCTTACGCCAGATGTATCTCTTGAAGAGACGAAATTAACTGTCCATGTTACAGAAGGGAAAGAAATAGATTTAAATTCTAATTATCCTAATGATTATATAAAATCTTTAAAAGCAGCAAAGAATGGAATTGTCCGTGTTAAGGGAAATGAGATTTACGGAGAAAAACCAGGGAAAGTGATCATTACAGTAACAACAAAGAGCAATATGAAATTAAGTTGTGTAGTGACGGTAGAAAAAGCTGTCTCTTATACACATCTCCGAGCCCACGAGACACTGAGCGATCTC
>ENA-OZGU01001940-OZGU01001940.1-human-gut-metagenome-genome-assembly--contig:-NODE-1940-length-10585-cov-33.789079_pt1 | contig 10585 bp, 9 predicted proteins | sample MGYA00244662_ERZ653670 | MGnify/ENA primary metagenome ERZ653670 (study PRJEB26926, sample SAMN06165224) | human gut metagenome | biome: ENVO:00009003; feature: ENVO:2100002; material: ENVO:00002003...
TTTTACGTTTAATTATCGTCATTCTGTTTTTTATTGCATTTCTAAATATTACTTATACAGCGCGCCATTCATTCGCGAGTGTTCTTAAGAAATCGGGAGTAAACATAGCATTGATAAGTGAAGCATTGGGACATTCAGACTTAGCGACTACTCAAATATATTTGGATAGCTTCGACAACGAGCAAGTAGATGAAGCAATGAAGAATTTGCTCTAAACCAATAATTCCCCACTTGTAGCAATGTAGGTGGGGATTATTTTTTAATTTTGCGTTTAAACTTAAAGCTAAAAAGATGAATACCAACAATTCTAACATAATTAATGGATATGACCTCGTACAAGTGAAAAATACATTGCCACAAATTATTCAATGTTCTACGAGATACAAAGAGCTATCCCAACTTTTCTCACAAACAGAATACCAAGAAACTCTTTTAGATATTATAACAACTACCCTTAAACGCATCAGAAGATACCAAAGCTCTAAAGTTATTGACTTGGCGAGACTTGTTAAGCTCTTATACGGCATCCAAAAACATGATTCTATCCAAATCAAATATAATGGGAAGACCCAATTTGATTTTCCATGCGGAGAAACGACCCGGTTATTATTCGATACTCTTAACAAGGAATTGGCTACAATATATTCACCTGAGAAAATGATGCAGTTTTATAAGTTCTTGTATGCCGAACTCCTTTGGAATGAAGATATAAAATCTCCGATTGATAATAACGATACAAAAGTTCTTCTATTTGAATATAATGCCAGTAAAAACTATAAGCGAATTGTTGCGTTTGAAAAGGAAGATGATATTGATATTCGCCTCTACTTTGGATATAAGTTCAAGGACGGTGTTACTCCATATTATGCAAAGAACGAACATGGGAAAACTGTACAACCGATTGGATTTACTTTGAAAGGAGTTAAAACAATTCTTGCCATAGAATCAACCTTGCAAAAAAGAATAGACTCTCACTATGTGGGTACATTACTATATACATTAGGTACAGAGTTTCAATTTGCTGGTATTTTTAAGAGAGGGGATTTTCTATTTACCAATGAACAATATGCGTTCCTATATGATATTGCAGGAATATTAGGAGTGCTTGATAAAGACTTTAATATTGAATACTCTAATAAAGAGAAGCAAACATTCGTCAGAAAGGAAATGAAAAAGTACAATAAATACATAATCAAATAACATAGGCTTAACTTTTTGGAATTTTCTATCGATTTTTTCCCACCTTTTAGTTCCACTTAGCTCCATTTACTTCCTCTACCTTTGCGCCATAATCAAGAAAACAAGAGGCCTCTATTTTGATTACCATTTAATTATTAATTATTTTTATATGAGCAAAAAGAAGAATAAAACAGCCCCTATTAATGGGAGCAATGGAATACAGTTTTTAAACGGTGAAGGAAAAATTCAACTTTCCATGCCTAAGAATCCTTTGGAAGATTTGAAGTGGCTTCCCGAACTTGTAAAAAGTGAAGACGAAAGACTTGATATTATAGAACGATTAGGCTTCCCCATAATAGAACAAGATGCGGAAGGTTTTGTACACGTGCCTTTATTCCCTTCACAACCCAAACGGGATGAAGACTTATTGCAAGAGTTCATAAACGGAAAATGGCGTTTCATGATAGCGGCATGTACCATGAGGAAAAGATTCCCGGATAAAAGGCATGAAACCACCACAAGAGGTTTTGATGTGGAACGTGTGGATGCTGCACTTCCCGAAATCAGAGAAAGACTTAAATGCAGGGTATGGAAATCTTGGGATTTGAATGAGAATCAATTTTTCTCATGTGAAGATGATGACTTTCCTGCTTGGCAATTCAAAAGAATTGGCTGGAGCATCTACCCCGATATTCCATATCCAGAGGAAGGAGGTGACAAATGATTACCTTCAACTTTGAAAGTGTCGTTTCAAGTAATCGCGAACCATATAATAATGTGGCTGCGCATGAAGAATTGAAGTCCATGATGTCACGCTTTGACAGGTTGAACATCTTCTTCGACATTGACGAGGACGGCTACGAAGTGATAAAGGTCGAAAGCACATACGTGAAACGCTTCGCGTATCAGTTGAATGATAAATCTGCAAACTGGCTTATGACATACCTTTCTACTGGCAAAAGTGAGGACTTTGGAGTAGAACCGTCAGAAGTTCAGAAGTCAGACCAAACTAACGGTAACGAGTATCGAAAGAGTATGCTCAAACTGTTTGTGGAAAGTAAGGCTGTAAACATTCAGTTTACGCCCGAGTTCAGAGACCGCAGAGGGCAGCTAACAGCAGTAGCCAACTTCAAGTTCGGTAACATCTTCTTCTTTGTAAACCGAGACGAGGACATTGTTTCGTACTTGCAAGAGAAAGGACTAATTCGTTAAATCTAAACGGAGCAGAGGAAGTGCAAATTTCCTCTCTCCTTTTTAAATCCACACAAATGAAAAAGGAATATATACCTATATATAAAATAGCTGGTAAAATCCAGTACTTGACAGAAGTCCTGCCACAGATAGAAACAAACACTATCCTTTGTAAGACATTAACTGGATTGGGTGCAACCTACTCCGAAATAAAGGCTAAGCGACATTCTGTTATTATCGTTCCCAATGTTCCGCCTATCATTGGCAAGTGCAAAGACCCGAAGCATAAGAATGACAATCTGTTCGGTGTCAAGCAAGGGGTGACAACAGAAGAAGTCATTGATTATATTGAAAAGACATTAGCCGCAGGAAAGTTTATCAAGTTGATAAGTACACCCGAAGGATTTACTAAAACCAAACGAGCCTTTGAAGAACTCGAACTTGACATATATAATATGTGCTTCTTCCTATCCGATGAATGCGACAAGCTGATAAAGGATGTCGATTACAGAGCGGATATAATTCTTCCTATGGATGATTTCTTTAAATTCAGAGAAAAGGCATTTGTTTCAGCCACTCCCATACTACCGAGTGACCCACGTTTTGAAAGTCAAGGTTTCAAAATAGTAGAAATACAGCCGACCTTTGACTACAAACGTCCTATCAGCATTGTGCAGACCAACAATGTTTTGGAAGCATTGAAAGAAATTCTACCACAGATAAAAGCACAACAAGAGCAACCACGTAGTATTTGTTTCTTTGCCAACAGTGTTGATATGATACACCAGTTGATGAGCAAATTGGGAATTGAAAATGAGTCCGCAGTATTTTGTGCAGAGAAAAGTGTTGAGAAGTTGAAGAAGAAAGGATTCAAACAAGCTTATGAACACTGGAACAGTAAGCATAAAATGCCTTATATGTGGTTTACTTGTAGATTTTATACGGCTGTAGATATTGAACTGGAGGAACAACCCGATATAGTATTTGTCACTGAACCGTATTTTGCAGAATACACAATCATTGACCCATGCACTGATGCGGTACAAGCAGTTGGACGATTCAGAAACGGTACTTCTTTGGCTATTCATATTGTCAATGCCAATGAGAACTATCCGATACGCACCAAAGCAGGCATCAAGGAATATCTCAAAGGTTGCAGGGATGCTTACAAGACTATTAAAAATCTTTATGAATGTGCAACATCTTCAGAAAGTCGAGATGCTTATAAGGCTGCATTGGATATACTGCCATATAACCGGATGCTAAAAGACGGAAAGACCAACTATTTTGCGATTGACAATTTTGTTGATGAAGCATTGGTTAAGTCTGCTTACAATAATATTGATTCAGTAGTGAACCGATACAAGGAAAGCAGTTTGTTTTTACCGAAGCTGACCCAACCTCTGTTTTACAAATTGGGCGATAAGGAAAGGTTGAGCCTAATGGATAAGAGCAGTTCTATCAAAGAAAGCCGAAAGCGTATCGTTGAATTACTGGAATCGTTGAAGGATGACAGAAACTCTCCATTGGCACAATCGTTTATCAGTGACATCAGACAAGTTGATGCTTTTATTATTGATGCTTACAATACGGTAGGCAAAGAAGTTATTGAAGTAAACAATTATTCATTCAAAAAAATCAAAGAAGCCATGATTATGAAAAACTATAGAGAAAAAACAAGCGGAGTAGAGTTTGTTCAACTCCTTAAAAACTCCTTTAAGATTGGCGAGAAATACACTCGTGAATATATCAAAAAAGAATTAAAGCGTTTATACGCATTGGTTAAGACTGCGCCTAAAAATGCGATTACAGCCATGACTATAAAAGATTTCTTCAAAATTCAAGAGTGTAAAATAGGAAATCAAAAAGCTATCAGAATATTAGAACCATTGATATAGGATAGTACTTTTTTTGATGAAAGTTAGTTTTATAGGGTCTGTTTTAAAAAGGTACTCTATCATTAATATTTAACTTTATCAAATCATTTATAAACGAAGAGTTTCCGCTGATGAAAGTGGGGACTCTTTTTTTTATTTGAACATATCTTCATATCGTAATTCACTTCCCCATGCTGTGCTGGATGATAAAAACGGAGGTACACTACCTTTTTATGCCCCCTCATGGGCATGGAAGAAAAAAGCATTCTTTACTTCACGATGATACTATTACCTCACATCATCCATGAAAAAGAATGCCTTTTGTCAGCAGCGTATATGTTCACAATTCTATTCCCGTAGCCGAGCAATAATTTACTAATGCTCCGAATTTCTTTTAAAAGAATATTTAGGGAAAGACATAGAACAAGCCTTAGATGCAAGCGAAGAAATTCACTTGTGTTTAGGGTTTGTTCTTGTTAAATCCATTCAATCAATAATCTTTTAATTCAAATTCATTATGGAAGCATTACAAATTATGCCTATCATGGCACAGAACCAATCGAGATTTAACTTAGGCGAGTATGCGGAAGAAGCTACCATTATCCAAGACGAACCAACCATACAGCCGAGCGTGAACTTTTTGGAAGCCAACACCGATGCAATCACTGTGGACGAGCTTACAAACAAATGCGTTGTTCCAACTTGGGCTAACCAAGAATTGACTATCGCACATCAAGACTTTATTTCATGTGTGCATGATGCGGCTTGCTCATTCTATGCAGGTGAAAGGGTGAACGAGCCGGATATTAGAGTTTCACACATTGTACGCGGTAGAACTCCCCAAAGTTTGGGCAAGAAAGCATCGGAACTGTTAGAATGTGAAAAGACACAATTCTACCAACGTCTTGCATTTGCCTTTACCATTCCAACCATTATCGAAACGATAAGAGGGCAAAGGCTTGAACTGTGCATCGGTGGGGTAAGGAACTATTCAGACCTCAACCTTTATCGTGCATCCAAAGGCTTGGAGAAATTTTCTGTTTTTGTGGGCTGGAGAGTTAGAATCTGTTCCAATCAGATTTTAACGGGAGAAGGTGTCAAGTTCAATATGGAAGTAACCAATATCAGCGAACTTTACAGAAACGTACTTGAATTGTTCCACAGCTTCAATCCTGCAAAAGAAATCCACTTGATGCAGTCACTTACCAACACTTCATTGTCCGAGACACAATTTGCACAGATTGTCGGACGGATGAGAATGTTTCAAGCATTGTCACCTGCAAGGCAGAAAGCTATTCCAAAACTTCTGATTACGGACAGTCAGATAAACAGCGTATGCAGAGATTACTATCACAACGAAGTGTTCGGAGCAAAGGACAACGCCATATCAATGTTCGATTTCCACAACCTTTTGACGCAGGCTAACAAGGGAAGCTACATTGATACTTATCTGCAACGAGCCGTAAACGCTACGGAAGTCAGTGTAGGAATTAACAATGTCCTGCAAGGACTTGATAACAAATACGCTTGGTTCTTGGGCTGAGTGGATTGTTGATTGACAGAGGAAAGGGCAGCTATTAAGTTAGTTGTCCTTTCTTCTTTTTATTAACCATCAAATATTACAATCATGGATAAATCTAAAATTGAAAATGCTATCAATCATATCACCTCTTTACAAGAGAAATTATGTTACTGTGAGAATAATCTGCAATACATCAAACGCTTGCAAGCACTTAAATATTGGCTGCACAAGTTTGATTCATTTTTGGATAAGAACAGCAGGCAGCATGGTGAATATGCAGCAGTTTATGAAAGCTACTTCCATACTTGCTGTGGGTTCTCATTCTACGATAGAGTATGCAATTCAATTCTTGTTTATGAATATGGCGATAGACCATTTTAACTGTCCAATTTTTCTTCCACCACCACATTAATATTGATAGAATGAATAGTAAAATATTAGACATAGATTATACTGTTGGAGAAGTGGAACTCATTTACAAATCCACTTCAAAAAGCCGGAATAAAATATATAGTTCGGAGGATGCTTATAAATACTTGCTTCCTACATATAAGGAAGGTACAATCTGTTACAAAGAATATTTTAAAGTCTTGTTTCTAAACCAATCCAGCCAAGTTTTAGGCTACACTCTCATATCAGAGGGTGGAATTACTGAAACTTGTGCTGATGTCAGAGTTATCCTACAAGCTGCATTGCTTACCAATTCAGTAGCTATCATTCTTGCACATAATCACCCAAGCGGTAGCATGAAACCAAGCAGGCAGGATATGGAGATTACTAAGCAGGTCAAAGAAGCTGCAAGACTTATGAGAATAACAGTAACAGACCACCTCATATTAACAGATGCAGGATATTACAGCTTTGCTGATGAAGGACAGTTATAGCGTTAAAAAGGACATTCAATTTTTAAGTTGGGTGTCCTTACTTACATAAGCTGAACGAACATTCAGCACTTGTAACCAACTATTAATAATTGTGAATTATGAAGACATATATAGCATATCTAAGGCAATCCACCATGAAACAGCAAATATCGGGTCTTGGTGTAGAAGCACAACGAGAGATTATACACAACCATGTGAAAAACAAGCCTATACTTGCTGAATACATTGAAACGGAGAGTGGGAAGAAATCTAACAGACCTCAACTTCTTGCAGCTTTAGCGATGTGCAGGAAAACTAACTCTATTCTGATTGTAGCTAAATTGGATAGGCTGTCAAGGAATGTAGCGTTTACTTCCAAGTTGTTGGAGAGTGATGTTGAGATTGTCTTTTGTGACTTTCCACAAGCTAACAGACTAATTCTGCATATCATCAGCAGCATAGCTGAATATGAAGCAGGACTAATCAGTCAGAGAACCAAACAATCACTTCAAGCCAAGAAAGCAAGGGGTGTGCAGCTTGGTAAAGCGGAGAATTTGATGAATAAATTTGAACAAGCTGTTCAACATAGTATCGTTACCAACAAGGCTAAAGCGGATAACAATCCAAATAACATGAGAGCGATAGCACTGTTACGGTCGCTGTCAATGCAAGGCAAATCATTATCCGAAATGACTTGTCTGTTGAATGAGCAAGGCTTTGTTACATCTAAGGGATGCAAGTTTCAAATTACACAAGTCAAGAGGTTACTTGTCAGAGCAGGGTTGATGTCGTGAAGTCACTTTGAAAGGCAGGACAAATTTAGAGCAAGGGCAGTTTTATATACTCCAATCCGAATTTGTCCTACCTAAAAATCAGCCGGAACAATAAACTTTAACTCTACAACCTGTTCAGAGTATGTTTGAGGGCATAGAATTTACTATTAATCCACACTTCATACCTATTAATTTAGAACCTTTCATTATCTTTGCACCAATTCCAATGAACTAATGAGATAGGGAGTTGGAAGGACATATTTAACGAAAGGTGTTATTGAAATTATCTTCCGCTAACAAATTCTCGCAAAATTTGAAACGGTACGAAGATGATAGCAGTAGCACCCCACCATTTGATATATACCTACCTTATATTTATAAGGCTTTTAGATATTGTCAAAATTGGTGTGGGTTGCTATTGTTTTATCCGTACCAAAGGCAATGCGAGAAGCCAGTTAGCGAGATAAAGCAAATAGTGTTCCCACATCTTTTTTTATTTATGGCTCATTGTAGGGAGCAGGTGAGCATAAAGGTGCAAATATGAAAACCTACTTACTGGATATTCTTAATAGATATAAGAAATTTAGCGAGAGTTTAGATGTAGAAGCCATTCTTTGCTCTAAATCATGGTCTGTTTTCAATGACTCCGGCTGCAAAGAGATATACTTATTTCAGCATGACGGTAGTCTGATAATCTCTGTAAGTGGAGAAGTAACTAATGCTACATGGAAATATATTCCAGTAAACCAATCTATTTTAATCAGCGCAAAGAGTGCTTCGTATATGTTGCATCCTGCGTTTGTTGATGATATAATTTTTGCTTTGCAGTTAGACGGAACAAATCAATATTCTTTTATGATTGATGAATTGCAAAGAGATACATTCGCTCCCAAAAGTTTATCAGATATTGAGAAGTACTTTATCAGAAGAAAACAACTTGAACTTGAAAAGGAAAAACAACTATTAGCACAACGTGCCCATGATAAAATTGTCGCACGTGAGCGACAAGAACAACAGAGAATACAAGAAGCGGAAGAGGCTTTAATAGAAGAAGCTCTAAGAGAAAGTAAGCTTTATCAAACAGTTCTTTCTATTGCATGGATACAGATGTTTCTTACCCCCATTATTCTAATTGTGTGGTATTTGTTTTCTGATGAATTTAGTTATTCCAGTTGGACAAAAAATACAGAAATTATTGTCGTTTTTGCTTTCACTGGAGTAACCTTATTTCTTTTTATTGGCTTTTTTATTCTTGACCCGATTAAAGACAGAATCATAAAACGAATTAAAGAAAACAATATTCATAATTCCTAATTTAATAGCTAACTTGATATGAAAATATTTAGATTATTGACAGCTTCATTATTGATTGCTGTATGCGCAGAGTTGGGGTCTTGTAGTTCTGAAGAAGAAATTCCTACATTATTGGAAATAGACTGCCAACAAGCAGAGAATTTTTTATCAGAAGGTATCATAGCTTCTCCATTTCAATGCTATTTTGAAATCACAGTAACAGCCAACAAAAGTTGGACTTCTACAATCAACTATAATGATAGCCAAAAAGATTGGTGCGAATATCATCCTGCTTCAATGGATATAACAAACGATATGTCGATGTCTACATTCACAAATGTTCGTTTAATGATTGCTCAAAATACAAGCGGAGAAGAAAGAAGTGCGACTATAACAATAACCACTGGTGATATATCCAAATCATTCACAATAAAACAGAAACAAAATGACGTAATTTCATTATCAACAGACTTAATAAAATCTAACAGTAACGGAGGAAATTATCAGATTGAAGTTACAAGTAATATTGACTATGATGTACAAATTCCAACAGAGTATCAAGATTGGGTTAAATTTTCAAACAGAACTAAAGCTATTTCAACTAACAATATTGAATTCACCATTGCTCCTAATCTCAACTATGATAAACGAGAGTGTGATATATACATTATACCCAAAAATGGAATAGTAACCGAATCATTAGCTCCTTCTTTGCATATCTTGCAACTTCCTAAAAGTTTGATTGAATTAGATAAGCTGCAAGAGACATTCCCGAAAGAAGGTGGAAATGCCATATTCCTACTTACCACAAATACAGAATATGAGGTTGTAATTGATAAAACATATAGTTGGATAAAATTGGATAAGATTGAAAATGCACAAGCTAAAGTCCAAAAGTTATATATAAGTGTTTCAGAAACAGAAACTCCCCGAACTGGTGTAGTTTTAATTAAGGATAAAAATTCCGATTTAATTCAGGAACTTTCTATTACTCAGACCAATAAATCTGCATCTAAAAGTGTTGAAGTACAAACGGCAGGAACATTGTTTTCATTAATTGATGAAAGTGAGAAATATCAAATTACCTCTTTAACGGTTTCGGGCAGATTGAATAGTAATGATATATCATTTATCAATGATTTACTATTAAAATCGAAAGGTGGTAAAGGTAAAATCATCGCTGTTGACCTATATAATACTTTAATAGACAAAAGTTATGGAACGGATGAAGAAATAGACAAAAGTATGTTTGGTAACACTTTAATAAAAAATATTATATTGCCTAAATATACTCGAAGCATTGGTTGGGACGCTTTTAGAAATTGCATTCAATTAGAAACTATCCAAATACCCTCTAAAATTAGTTATATTGGAGCTTCTGCTTTCAATTACTGTACATCTCTAAAAACAATAACTTTTGAAGGTAATTCACTAACTCATATAGATAATTGGGCTTTCTCTGATTGCCCAATTAAATCTATTTATATTCCAGCAAGTGTAATCCAAATAGGTTGGGGTGCTTTTAGTTGTCCTCAATTACAAGAAATTCATATGCTTGGAGAAAATCCACCTACTGTTGGTAATTCGTCTCCATTTGCTAATTTTAATGCTACTTTATACGTTCCTAAAGGTTGTGCAACTAAATATTGGGCAGCACCAATATGGGGAGATTTTAAAAATATAGTAGAAGAATAATTATACGTAGTAACTTTTAAACTATCAACTATTATTCAGAATAAGGTATTATTGGAAATATGTTTTTCCTTTAGTACCTTTTTTAGTGAAAGTTAGTTTTATAGACCCCAATTCAAAAAAGTACTATGATTACTTTGAATAACTATATAGACTGTCTCTTATACACATCTGACGCTGCCGACGACTAGTCGA
>ENA-OZGU01001955-OZGU01001955.1-human-gut-metagenome-genome-assembly--contig:-NODE-1955-length-10525-cov-9.280993_pt1 | contig 10525 bp, 6 predicted proteins | sample MGYA00244662_ERZ653670 | MGnify/ENA primary metagenome ERZ653670 (study PRJEB26926, sample SAMN06165224) | human gut metagenome | biome: ENVO:00009003; feature: ENVO:2100002; material: ENVO:00002003...
TCGGAGATGTGTATAAGAGACAGCCTCTATATATAATAGGTATAGTGTTGTTTGCCTCTTTTTTTTCGTGTACGGATATGGTGCCGACAAAAGAGGTGCGGTTGATTGATTCGCTGAACGGGAAGGCGTATGCTTATCGTTACCGAAGTCTTGATTCTTCCTACAAATATGCTGATGCGGCCTATCGACAGGTAAATTTTTACAAATCGGGAAAAGCCGAAGCTTCTAATAATCTTGGTTTTTGTGCGTATATGAATATGGACTTTGACCGTGCGGAAGCATTACATAAGGAAGTCTATAAGCTGACAAAGAATGAACTCGAACTCCTGATTGCTGATATCGGGCTGATGAAAATCTGCCAACGGACGGCAATGAACAAAGAATATTATGATTACCGGAACAGTGCGCTTCGCCGCATGAAACGTATTCGCGAAGAAAGTGACCTCTTTGCCGACCGGCACGAAACACTTCGGCTGGACTATGCGTTTACCGAGTTTTTTATCGTTTCGTCTATCTACTACTATTATCTTCAGCAGCGGCAGGAAGCGATTGACGCCCTCAACCAGATTCCGGAGGATGAAGCATTGACAGATACCAATCAGTTGCTTTATTATCATTATATCAAGGGCTCGGCTTCATTGGTGGAAGCAAATAATCCGGAAGAAAGAAAGCTTCGTGAGTTCGACCAGCTTTACTATACATGGCGGATAGCCGTTCAAAGTAAGAACCCTTATTTCGAAGGGAATGGTTTGCAAGGGTTGGCTAATCTGATGGTTTCTCCTGCCAATTTCGAGTTTTATCGGGTAAGGAGGACGCATGCACTCGACCAATTCGATTTTCCGGTGGATTCACTTATGCCTTTGCGTATGGCACAGTTGGCACTTGAGAAATTTCAGGAATATGATGATTTATATCAGATTGCCGGGGCGTATGTGTCTATCGGTAAGTATCTGAATGCGCATGGTCGTTATTCGGAAGCACTCGATACATTGACAAAAGCACTGGATTGTGTGAATCAACATCATCTGCTTTATTATCATTATAAGGCAGATACACTGGACAAATTGTGGCCTTATGCCGAAGGGGATACGACCTACACCGGAGTACCGTGGATTACGGAAGAGAAGGTTAAAACTGTTCCCGAATGGATTTCAAGGATTCGCGAGCAGTTGAGCGTTTCGTATGCAGGATTGGGAATGAAGCACGCATCGGACTATAACCGGAATATTTATCTGGATATTCTGAACTTTACACGGCAGGATAAGGAATTGGAGAGCCGCTATATTTCATTGGAAGCAGGTTCGCGGCAAATGACTCTCGTACTATCTGTGGTCATTGTTGGGTTGGTGCTGGTAGTTATTCTCTGGTGGTTCTTCAATAAGAGTTCCAAAACACGAAATCAGGTGGATGTGGAACGACTACAACAGATTCTATCGTTATGTAGGGATATAACTTCTTCTATTCCGATGAATGTTCCTTTAATTCAGCAAGGAATTGACCAATTATTCGGCAAAGGACGGATGACATTGGAAATACCCGAAGAGGGGAAAGCGGCACTTGTTCCTGTGCACCGATTAAGCAAAGACGAGAAAGCGCTGGTGCATGTGCTTGAGCCATATATTATTTGGGCTGCCGATAATGAACAAATGGTAGAGGCATTGAGCGACGAACGGATTCAATTGGAAAAACAACGGTATGTGTACGAGCAGCATATTGCCGGGAATAAACGCCAGAATCTGATAAAGAAGGCTTGTCTGGCGATTGTAAATGGCATCAATCCATATATTGACCGGATTTTGAACGAGGTACATAAGTTGACAGAGAAAGGTTATATTGACGATGAGAAGATTAAGAAAGAGAAGTATCAGTATATTGACGAACTAGTGACTACTATCAATGAGTATAATGACATTCTTGCTCTTTGGATCAAGATGAAGCAGGGAACTCTTAGCCTGAATATTGAAACATTCGGTCTTAATGAGTTGTTCGATTTATTGGGAAAGGGACGTCGTGCCTTTGAGATGAAAGAACAGACGTTAGAAATTGAACCGACCCATGCTATGGTGAAGGCGGACCGTGCACTGACCCTATTTATGATAAATACGTTGGCCGAGAATGCCCGCAAATATACTCATGAGGGAGGTGTAATCAAGGTGTATGCACGTACTACGGATTCTTATGTGGAGATTTCTGTAGAAGATAATGGAAGGGGAATCTCAGCCGAAGATGTGGCACAGATTATTGGTGAGAAAGTGTATGATTCACGTGTTATCGGTATGAAGAATGCCATGGATGCAGATGAATTGAAGGAAAATAAGGGTAGTGGCTTCGGATTGATGAATTGTAAGGGAATCATTGAGAAATATAAGAAAACGAATGAACTGTTCCGAGTATGTGTATTCAACGTGGAAAGCGAACTTGGAAAAGGGAGTCGCTTTTATTTCCGTTTGCCTTCGGGAGTGCGCAAAGTAATTGGAGTGCTACTTTGCCTCTTACTTCCGTTTGGTATGGGGTCTTGTCTGTATGATCCGATTCCTCCGATGTTACAGGATACCGATTCGATTGTGGTTATTACGGATTCTGCTTATGAAGATTTGTTGGATGCTGCATCAGATTATGCCAATGCTGCTTATTTCGCTAATGTGGATGAGCAGTATGAGATTGCTTTGCAATATGCTGATTCTGCCATATTGTTGCTGAATGAGCATTATCAGAAATATGCGCGCCCGGATGCTACGCATCGGTATATGAAGCTCGTCGGTGAAGGTATACCTGCTGAGATTCTGTGGTGGAACGAACTTTTTGATTCGGATTATCATGTGATATTGGATATAAGAAATGAGGCGGCGGTTGCTTTTCTGGCATTGAAACAATTGGATGCGTATAGTTATAATAATTCGGCGTTTACAGATTTGTATAAGTTGCAGGGAGAAGATCAGACATTGGAAGGATATTGTCGGCAACTAGAACGTTCGAATATTAATAAGACAGTGGGAATTATCCTTTGTTTCGTTTTGTTGATTGTTTCTTTGGTAGGATATTATCTTTTGTATTTGAGGAAGCGGATACAAAATCGTTTGAGTTTGGAACAGGTACTTGAAATTAATCAGAAAGTATTTGCTGCTTCCCTGATTCGACCGCAGGAGCAGGAAAATGCAGAAGCGCTCCAAAGGGAAGAAAGTACGCTCAAAGAGATTCCGCAACGTATCGTAGATGAAGCATTCGGCTCGGTAAATGAGTTGTTGACGATTGACCGGATGGGGATTGCCGTTTATAATGAAACGACACATTTGTTGGAATATGCTTCGAGTCCCGGACAGGAAATGCCGGAAATGGTGCAGCTATGTTTTGATTCAAAAGAATATATTTCCGAGCAACATCGTCAGGCAATACCTCTCATGGTAGAAGCGGGAGGTGAACACCAATGTGTCGGTGTGCTTTATTTGGAACGAAGAGAAGGGACGGAACAGGAAACTGACCGTTTGCTTTTCGAACTGGTGGCACGTTATGTAGCTATTGTCGTATTTAACGCTGTGGTGAAACTGGCAACGAAATATCGTGATATTGAGTCGGCGCATGAGGAAACGCAACGGGCGTCTTGGGAGGACAGTATGTTACATGTACAGAATATGGTACTTGATAATTGTCTTTCGACTATCAAGCATGAAACGATTTATTATCCGAATAAGATTAAACAAATTATAGGTCGGCTGAATGCGCAGAACCTTTCGGAGAAAGAAGAAAAGGAGGCAGTGGAGACTATGACGGAGTTGATTGAATATTATAAGGGGATCTTTACTATTTTGAGTTCATGTGCTTCCCGCCAGTTGGAAGAGGTTACTTTCCGGCGGACCACGATTCCGGTTCAAGAGCTTTTCGAAACTGCCGGAAAATATTTCAAAAAGTCTGTAAAGAACCGTATGGATAAGATAGAGTTGGAGATGGCTCCGATAGATGCAAGAGTAATAGGAGATGTAAACCAGTTGCGTTTCTTATTGGAGAACCTGATTGATGAAGCATTGACGGTTCACGAAGACGGAGTATTGCGTTTGCAGGCTCGTAAGGATGATGAGTATATACGTTTTCTTTTCACGGATACAAGACGTGAAAAGAGCGTGTTGGAGTTGAATCAACTATTTTATCCGAATCTGGCACGTATGACGTCCGGAGAAAAGGGAGAATTGAGGGGGACGGAATATCTCGTATGTAAGCAGATAATCCGCGATCATGATGAATTTGCAGGGCGTAGAGGATGCCGTATTAATGCCGAACCGGCCGAAGGCGGAGGGTTTACGGTTTATTTTACTATTCCACGCCGATAATGAAAAAGAACACATATAAAGTTATTAGATAAGGAAATGGAAGAACAGAAATTTAAAGTTATTATTGTAGAAGATGTAAAACTGGAGTTGAAAGGTACAGAGGAGATTTTTCGCCATGAGATACCCAATGCAGAGGTTATTGGTACAGCTATGACGGAAAATGAGTTCTGGCCGTTAATGGAGGCACAACTTCCCGATTTGGTGTTGCTGGATTTAGGATTGGGAGGTTCAACCACTATCGGTGTTGATATATGCCGGAATATATTCAAACGTTACAAAGGAGTTCGGGTTTTGATATTTACGGGTGAAATTCTGAATGAAAAGTTATGGGTGGATGTGCTCAATGCCGGTGCTGACGGAATTATCCTGAAAACAGGGGAACTGCTCACCAAAACAGATGTGCAGGCTGTAATGGACGGAAAGAAGTTAGTTTTCAACTATCCGATTTTGGAAAAGATTGTAGATCGTTTCAAAAAATCGGTAGCTAATGATGCCAAGCGTCAAGAGGCGGTGATTAGTTATGATATTGATGAGTATGATGAGCGTTTCTTACGTCATCTGGCTTTAGGATATACGAAAGAAATGATTGCCAGTCTGAAGGGAATGCCTTTCGGAGTGAAGTCATTGGAAAAACGACAGAATGATCTTATAGGACGCCTTTTCCCTAATGGGGAACGGGTGGGAGTAAATGCTACCCGTCTAGCAGTGCGTGCATTAGAATTACGTATTATTGACTTGGATAATCTGGAGGCTGACGAAGAATAAATCTTGAGACAGATGAAAAATAAATGGCGTATGCCTCACCCCGCTACGATGTTCCTTCTGCTGACAATAGCAGTGGTCTTTCTTTCATGGATATGTGATATTTATGGATTGAAGGTGACGCTGCCACAAACCGGTGAGGAGATTCGCGTACAGAGCTTATTGAGTCCGGAAGGAATTCGCTGGTGGTTGCGGAATGCTATCAAGAACTTTACCGGATTTGCACCGTTGGGTATGGTGATTATTGCTATGTTCGGACTGGGGGTTGCCCAGCATTCAGGATTTATTGGTGCATGCATCCGTTTGGGAGTGGGGAACCGGAAGGAGAAAAGGAAGGTTATCTTGTGGGTAATCGTTCTTGGCTTGTTGTCCAACGTTATTGGCGATGGCGGATATATTATCTTATTGCCTATTGCCGCCATGCTGTTCCAATGGGTAGGACTTCATCCGCTTGCAGGAATTATTACGGCTTATGTTTCAGTGGCATGCGGATATAGTGCAAATATTGTATTAAGCACAATGGATCCGTTGCTGGCTCATACCACTCAGGAAGCTGCACTAGCTCAGACAGGATATCAGGGAAATACCGAACCACTTTGCAATTATTTTTTCATGAGTGCTTCTACCGTAGTAATTACTGCTATTGTTTACTGGCTGACTCAGAAATGGCTTCTTCCCGCTTTAGGAAAATATGAAGGAAGCGTGAAAGTGGAAGCTTATCGGCCCTTGTCCCGTAAAGAACGGCGGGCGATAATGATTTCGATTATTGTAGCAGGAATTTATGTAGCTCTTATTTTATGGCTTACGTTTTCTTCTCATGGGATATTACGTGGCGTGAACGGTGGTTTGATGCATTCGCCTTTTATTGCCGGAATTCTTTTTCTTCTTTCCTTAGGGGCGGGCATCACGGGAATGGCTTACGGGTTCAGTTCCGGTCGTTATCGTTCCGACAATGATGTGATTGAAGGGCTTACCCAACCGATGAAACTTTTGGGTGTTTACTTTGTTATTGCTTTTTTTGCCGCTCAAATGTTCGCCTGCTTCGAGTATTCTCATTTGGATAAGTGTCTTGCTATTATGGGAGCTGATCTGCTTTCTTCTTTCGAGCCGGCTCCGTTGTCTGCACTTGTTCTCTTTATCCTGTTTACAGCGTTTATCAATCTGATTATGGTATCTGCTACTTCCAAGTGGGCATTTATGTCTTTTATCTTTATCCCGATGTTTGCACAAATGGGAATCTCTCCGGATATCGCACAGTGCGCTTTCCGTATTGGTGACAGCTCGACAAATGCTATTACGCCTTTTATGTTTTATATGCCTCTGGTATTGACATATATGAGGCAATATGATAAACAAGTTACTTATGGGACATTACTCAAATACACTTGGCGCTACTCTGTAGGTATTTTAGCTGCATGGACGCTATTCTTTATTATTTGGTATTTACTGAGGATACCAATGGGACTATAATTTATATTAATAAATCAACCATGAATGAATTAAACAACAGGGAACAAGAGCAATATGCCGAGCCCACGACAAAAAAGAGTAGTAAGCAAATCGTAAAACGTACCTTGGTGGTGATAGGGTTGGCTTTGGCGGTATATGTAGTATACTCCGTGATTTATCTGTTTATCTCACCCGATCGTAATATTCAGCAGATTTATCTGGTTCCGGAAAATGCGGCATTTATTATTCAATCATCAGCTCCGATTGAAGATTGGGAGAAATTTAGCGGAAGCGAAACATGGCAATGTCTGAAAAAAGCGAAGTCTTTTGAGGAAGTTACGAAGAGTGTGGAAAAACTTGATTCAGTTGTGAAAAGTAACAAGGTGCTGTTGTCACTTGTCGGCAAACGGGATATGCTTATTTCACTTCATAAAACCCGCGCGACTGATTGGGATTTTCTGCTCATTCTGGATATGCAGAAAGCTTCTAAAATGGACTTGGTGAAAGATCAGCTTGAGACGGTCCTTGTAATGAGCGGCTTCACTGTTACTAACCGGATGCATAGTGGCATTAACATTCTTGAGATGCGTGATCCGGATACGCGTGATATCTTTTATATTGCTTTTGTGGATAATCATCTGGTAGGTTCTTATACTTCCGGGCTTATCGAATCGGCTATTGATTCACGTAACAAACCTAAAATCGGACTTGATCAAGCTTTTATTGAAACCGAGAAACTAGTTTCCGGTAAGGGACTCGTCAGGGTTTTTATCAACTATGAGCGTATCCCACAGTTTATGTCTATCTACCTGGGAACAAGGAATGAATATATTGATATGTTCAGTAATTCTATGAATTTTGCCGGTCTTTACTTGAATATGGGTAAGGATAAAATGGAGGTGAAAGGTTATACGTTGAAGAAAGATTCAGTAGATCCTTATATCACTGCCTTGCTGAATTCCGGAAAGCATAAAATGAAAGCGCATGAAATCTTGTCCGGACGAACGGCCCTTTATACGAATATTGGTTTTAATAATCCGATGACTTTTGTGAAGGAATTAGAAAATGCCCTCTCTGTTCATGATAAACAGTTGTATGATTCGTATCAAAATTCCCGAAAAAAGATTGAAGGACTGTTCGGTATCTCTTTGGAAGAAAACTTTTTGAGCTGGATGTCTGGAGAGTTTGCTATTACACAATCTGAACCGGGGTTACTTGGGCGTGAACCCGAACTGGTTTTGGCTATCAGAGCAAAAAGTATAAAGGATGCACGTGAGAACATGGAACTTATAGAAAAGAAGGTCAAACGTCGTACTCCAGTTAAAATTAAAACTGTTAATTATAAGGACTTTGAAATTAATTATGTCGAGATGAAAGGGTTCTTCCGACTGTTTTTCGGAAAACTATTTGATAAGTTCGAGAAACCCTATTATACTTATGTGGATGATTATGTTGTTTTTAGTAATAAAGCTGCATCTTTACTCTCATTCGTAGAGGATTATGAACAAAAGAACTTGTTGAAAGACAATCCGGGATTTAAAGATGCTTTTTCATATCTGAAATCCAGTTCTACGATTTTCTTATATACGGATGTACGTAAGTTCTATTCCCAGTTGAAGCTAATGATGAATCCTGCCACATGGAATGAGATACAGTCAAATAAGGATGTTTTGTATTCTTTCCCTTATTGGACTATGCAAGTGATAGGAGATAGCCAGTCTGCTTCTTTACAATATGTTATGGATTATAGTCCATACGAACCGGAAGAACTTGTTGAGGTTGCTACCGATGAGGAAGATGAAGAAATGAATGAAGATGTTGTGACCGAGAAAGAACAGTTAAGTGAATTGAAACGTTTCTATGTCGAAAAGTTTGAAGGAAATGTTCTACGTGAATTTTATCCGGAAGGAGCACTAAAGAGTGAAGCGGAAGTAAAAGAGGGAAAACGTCACGGACGTTATCGTGAATATTACGAAAATGGAAAATTAAGACTTCGTGGTAAATATTCGCATAACCAACCTAAGGGTACTTGGAAATATTATACCGAGGAAGGGAAGTTTGAACGTAAAGAGAAGTTTTAAAGAACTTCTCTTATTCTGACCTACATGTTCAATCGTTTATCTTCTGCGCTGCAAAAGGAAGTTGTCTATAAAAGCGAAAGTAATTAAAAAATAAATCCGATAACTCTTTTCAAGTTATCGGATTTTATTTGTGATTCAAGTAACGTTCTTTAATCGCCTGATTATTAATTGTTTGTATAAACGTATGGCCTACAATATGCCTACATTTCTTATCTATTACAGGTTATTTCTTACTTAATAAGACTTGTATTAGACGTTCCTTCTCCTCAATTATCCTTTCTAAATCAGCTATTTTTGCATCTTTATCAAGTTCATTTGATTTTATTCCAGTTATGGGAATATCATCAAAGAATACACCTACAGGAACCTCTAAAACCTTTGCTATTGCCTCAATGGTTTTTGTGTTCGTTGATCCATTTCTAACAATAGCCTGTATGCTACTATCTTCTTTTCCTATACGTGAAGCAAGTTCTCGTATAGTGATTTTCTTTAATTCACATAACTCTCTTATTAACAAGAAATTAGCCATATTACACTTTTGTTATAACTTTTATTAACGTGAATTTTATTCACCTATGGTAAAAATAATTATACCTTTGCTATGTAAAGTTAACAATAATGAGTATATTTATCACAAAGGTATGACGAAAAAAAAATTAAAAAGGAATGATGACGGCGAGAAACTAAGAATGTACCTTTTGAATTTGCCGGTAAAAGAATCTTCTGAAATGTCCCTTAAATTGGCAGAAGCATGTAAAGTGCCATTACATACCTTTCGTAATTGGCGAGGTAGTCGTTGTCGTATTCCCGAACTTGCAAAGGATAAGATCGAGGAAGTAACAGGCGTAAAAATCTTCCATAGTGAAAACCAATAAATAAAAGAAGAATGAAATCAAAGAAATTAGAAATCGAAATTCCGGAAGGTAAAACAGCTGTCTGGAGAAATGGAATCTTAACCCTTATTGATGAACCAGAAAAAGACGTAAGAAAACGTATTAAGACGTTTGAGGACGCCTGCCATGAAATTGGCATCGATGCAGAAGCATGGAACCGAGATAAAATATCCCTCGGTCTTGAACCTGACGTTTTGGCTTTTCTGAAACTCCGTATCATTGTCAAAGCTTTAAATGAAGGCTGGGAACCTCGATTTACAGAGGATGAATGCCGTTATTATCCTTGGTTTATTCTTTATACAGGGGAAGAATACAATAAGTTGGACGAGGAAGAAAAGTCTCGTGTGGTGTATCGGTCGAGCAGCTACGCGAACGCGTTGGGCGGTGTTTCGTATGCGCTCGCGGCTTACGGTTCATCGCTCACGAATGCGTTCATCGGTGTTCGGCTTGCCTTCAAAACGTCGGAACTGGCAGCATATTGCGGTCGACAATTCCTTGATATTTGGGCAGACTTTGTTTTTCTTCCGGAAAAGAAAAGTGAATAAATAACCGGGGCGGCTTTTGCCGCTCCATATAATAACCGCCGGAGTGTGGAGATAACCCCGAAGGGCGAAAGCGGGTGTTATTGGTAGTTCGATGCTATCCTCCGGCACAGCTATAAACAACAATGAGCAAAATTTACATAGTAACTAAAAGGGAATCCGGAATATACGAAGAAGACGGCGTTTGGTTTTCTATCCTTGCCGCATTTGATACGAGAAATAAAGCAGAAGAATATTTAAAGGAATATGAAAAAACAGCTCCTAAAGAAGCTTACTACACTTTCTATCGAATAGAACCTGTTCCGTTGTTTCTTTCTTCTCATAAAGTGAAAATAAACAGACCGAAACATACGACCTATCCTATTGGTGAATTGGTAAAATTAAAAATAAGTGGTGAAAAATAATTCAAATCAAGAAAAGATAATGAGCAAAGAAGAAGCTATACAAGCAATGAAAGAGGGTAAGAAGGTTACGCA
>ENA-OZGU01001957-OZGU01001957.1-human-gut-metagenome-genome-assembly--contig:-NODE-1957-length-10510-cov-6.542037_pt1 | contig 10510 bp, 7 predicted proteins | sample MGYA00244662_ERZ653670 | MGnify/ENA primary metagenome ERZ653670 (study PRJEB26926, sample SAMN06165224) | human gut metagenome | biome: ENVO:00009003; feature: ENVO:2100002; material: ENVO:00002003...
AGATAATGAGCTGCGTACCACTACATTTGAACTGACAAAACTGGCGAAGGAACCAAAAGTGCAGGTTGTAAAGGGACAGCAGCCGGACACAGACGGACAGCCGCAGTACACAGAACCAAAAGTAGAATTTAACGAAGAAACAGGAAAAGCAGTTATCACGATCCAGACAAACGGCTGGGTGGATCTTTCCATTACAGGTCTGGAGTTTGTATATGATGAGAATGCACAGAAAATAGAAGATGAGCCGATCAAATCTGAGAGAACCAATCTGGCAAGAGGCAAAAATGTGAGCTTTTCAGAAGATGCAAGTGAAGCTTCCAGAAGAGACGATGCTGTAGATGGAAATAAGACGAATCCTGATAACTACTCAGATCCTGGCAGAAATAACGGAGGTGCACAATGGCTGCAGGTAGATCTTGGTGGGTTACATCATGTTGAGGAAGTGAACCTGTATCGGTATTGGAATGGAACGCGTAAATATCATGATACCGTCGTACTTCTGTCACCGGACAGTTCCTTTGATCCTACTAAAACGTTGGTGCTTTGGAACGGAAATCGGGATGCAGACAGAGAGTGGCCGGCATCTTTAAGTGGAACACAAGGAGAGACACACAAACTTCCAAAAGGCGAAAAAGAAGAATACATCGAGACAAAAGATGGAAAAAACATGAAAGTGTATGGTGAAGGTGTATCTTGGTTAGATACGGACACAAAAACACCATTGCCGAAAGATGGAGAACATTTTGATGCGGGATACATCCGCGTATATATGAACGGAAGTACAGAAGGAAATACAAACCACGTTGTAGAACTGGAAGTAATGGGCGAAACAGGGGATGTGGTGATCAAAGATGAAGAAGCACCAACTGTGCCGGGCAATCTGAGAGTCGTATCTCCGAAGGCATCGGAAGCAGAAATTCGTTTCCTTCCGTCAGTAGATAATACAGGAGTCGAAAAATACAAAGTAAGCTGGAGTAAAGGCGGAGAACAGGTTGGTTTCCGTGAAGTTACACAGACTGCGCTGATCTTAGATCCGTTGGAGGCTGGCAGCGAGTATACTGTTCAGGTAAAAGCTGTGGACAGATATGACAATGAATCTGAAGCGGCAGAAGTATCCTTTACAGCAATGGATATTCAGGTAAGCGCAGATGTTGCTTCCGGACAATATGATTCTGCACAGCAGGTGACATTGACAGCAGGTGAAGGAGCAGAGATTTATTATACTCTGGACGGCAGTCAGCCATTTGAGAAAAATAAAGAAGTTTCTGAGTCCGCTAAAAAATATGAAGGACCGATTACAGTCGAGAAAAATACAATTCTGCGGGCAGCAGCAAGAAAAGATGGGGTAGAGTATGGAACAGGTTCCTGGTATTACCTGATCGGAGCGCAGAGTCAGGACAACTGGGAAACACCGAAAGCTCCAAGCGACGTGAGAATTGACAGCAAATCTTCGTCTTCTGCAAATATCAGCTGGGCTGCGGAAGAACCGGGATGTACATACCGTGTGTATGCAAATGGTAAGATGGTATGGGAAGGAAAAGAAATGAATCAGACGATTCAGGAGCTGACCCCGCTTACTACATATCAGGTTTATGTAACTGCAGTAAATGAGAGAGGAATTGAATCTCTCCGTTCAGAAACAGTAGAATTCGTCACTATGGCACAGTAGATAGTAGGAGGGAAAAAGATGAAAATAAAGAAATTAACTGCGTACCTGCTGATGTCCGGAATGATTTTAGGAACGATGAGCAGCGATTTGTATACGATCAAAGCACAGGCTGTAGAAACAATAGAAGAAACAGAGGATAAGACACCGGAAAATGAGACACCTCAGATACCGGAAACTCCTGAACAGCCGGAGACAGAACCAGAGAATGAAGAAGTGACGGAAGCAGCACCGGTGGGAGAAATTGAACTTTCTGCAGAACAGTTTCCGGATCAGGTGATACTGACATTTGCAGGAACCTGTGACAAAGATGGAAATGGAAGCCTGTCGGAAGCAGAGTGCATGGAAGTGGAAGAACTGGCAATGCCGAATGCAGGAATTACCGATTTAAAAGGTGTGGAGAATTTCCGAAATTTGCAGCGCGTGGATGTCAGCCAAAATGCGATTGGGGATTTTGCACCGGTAAAAGATCTGTCATCTCTGCAGATTTTGAAAGTAAACGGAAATCCGGCTTCCGTGCTGGATGTGACAGGATGCAGCAGTCTGAAAAAGCTGTATGCTCAAAATAGTACATTTTCAGAGCTTCATGTGACAGGACTTGGAAGTCTGGAAGAAGTACGGATTGAAAATAATCATCTTATTCTTTATGCTGGGAATGATGGTTCCGGTACATACTGTACTTGTTCCGGTTTCTTACATTATCGGAGCGCTGAATCTGAAAAATAATATCCCGGCTCTGGTTATGATCTATGTGGCATTCAGCCTTCCGTTCAGTATTCTGGTCGTGACCAACTTTATGAAGGGTGTGAACCGTTCTCTGGAAGAAGCAGCTCTGATCGACGGAGCAACCTATTTCCAGATTTATAAAAATGTGATGCTGCCGATGACAGTACCGGCAATTTCCACGATTTCTATTTTTAACTTCCTGGGTGCATGGAACAACATTCTGTTCCCGCTTCTGTTCATCAATGACAAGAACTTAAAGCCGATCGCACTGGGACTGTTGAACTTCAACGGAGAGCGTGGAAGTGATTATGGCCCGCTGATGGCGGCAATCGTGATCACAGTTGCTGTTCCGCTTGTGATCTACCTGTTATTCCAGGAAAAAGTAGAAGGCGGTCTGGCAGCGGGAGCTGTGAAAGAATAGGCATGAGGAGGAAAATAAAATGAGCAAGATCAGATACAGACAGGTGCATCTGGATTTTCATACAAGTGAGTACATACCGGATATCGCAGCAGATTTTGACAAAGAAGAATTTGCAAAAACATTGGAAGAAGCACATGTAGATTCCATTACATGTTTTGCAAGATGTCATCATGGATGGCTGTACTATCCGTCAAAAAAATTTCCGGAGCTCATCCACCCGGGATTGAAGAACAAAAACTTTTTACTGGAGCAGATCGAGGCGTGTCATAAGAGAGGGATCAAAGTGCCGGTTTATACAACTGCACAGTGGGATGGAAGAATCATGCGCGAGCATCCGGAGTGGCTTGCAGTAGATGAAAATGGAGAATTTATTGATACCCAGGGAGTTCCGGCGCCGCATTTTTATCACACGATCTGTCTGAACAGCGGTTACAGACAATTTTTCAAGGATCAGCTTCAGGATATGATCGAGGTGATCGGCGTGGAAAATCTGGATGGAATTTTTATGGATATTCTGTTCCAGGTAGACTGCAAGTGTGAGCATTGTGTGAGGAAGATGCAGGAGCTTGGAATGGATACCGAATCCAAAGTGGAACGGATGCGGTACGCAGAGCATATGCTGGATGAATTTAAGACGGAGATCAGCGAATTTATCCACAGCATGGCGCCGGAGGCAACGATCTTTTACAATGGATCTCATGTGGGACCAAGAAGCAAGAACAGTTTTAAAGAATACAGCCATCTGGAGCTGGAATCTCTGCCAAGCGGCGGCTGGGGATATGATCACTTCCCGGCAACCAGCAGATATGCCCGTAATCTCGGAAAAGAGATGATTGGAATGACCGGAAAATTCCATACATACTGGGGAGATTTCCATTCTCTGAAAAATCAGGCAGCGTTGGAATATGAATGTTTCCATATGCTGGCAGTGGGAGCAGGATGCTCCATCGGAGATCAGCTTCATCCAAGAGGTGTGCTCTCCAAAGGCGCTTACGACCTGATCGGGAATGTTTACAAAAGCGTAGAGGAAAAAGAGCCGTATTGCCGGGATGTCAAAGCACGGACGGAGATCGCAGTGATCACACCGGAGGAATTCTATCCGGAGGATGCAAAGGATTCTGTTCTGTCACCATCTTTGATCGGAACGGTGCGTATCCTGCAGGAGCTGGGCTATCAGTTTGATATTATTGACAGTCAGATGCCGCTGGATGATTATCAGGTAGTGATTCTTCCGGACTGCATTTATCATAATGAAGATCTGAAACAGAAGATGGAAGCATATCTGGCACAGGGTGGTCATGTGATCGGTTCTTTTGATTCCTGTCTGCCAAAAGACGGAAGTGAGAGCATTTACGGTGTGGCATTTGAGAAGGAATCGGAATATTACAGAGAATTTGTGATGCCGAATGACGTGATCGGAAAAGATCTGCCAAAAGAAGAGTTTGTCATGTACTTGAGAGGATATGATGTAAAACCGGTACATGCAGAAGTGCTTATGGATAAGATAGAGCCGTATTTTGACAGAAAAGGAAACACCTTCTGTTCACACCAGCATGCACCGTCTTCCGGGAAAGTGGGAAGCCCGGAGGTGACGATCTGGAACAATGCGCTGTATTTCTCCCACCCGGTTTTTGCACTGTACCGTAAAAATGCGGCAAGATGGTGCAAGCTGATGGTGAAAGATGCGCTGGAATATTTCATCGGAGAAAAGCTGGTCAGATATGAAGGCCCGTCTACACTGAATATTCAGTTGAATGCGCAGGAAGAGAAAAACAGAGATGTTCTGCATATCCTGCATTATATTACGGAGAAGAGATCGGAAGACATCTATACCGTAGAAGACAAGATTCCTTTGTATGATCTGGAAATTCAGGTAAATACAGATGGAAAACAGGTAAAAGAAGTCAGAAGTGTTCCGGATGAAACGCCGCTTTCTTTTGTTCAGGAAGGCAAATACGTTAAATTTTCGGTAAAAAAAGTAGACGGACATCAGATGATTTGTATTCAATATTAAAAGAAGGGGATGTTCTGGAAATTTGTATAGGGATACAGGTTTTCAGACATCCCTTTTCTACAGGAGGTTCAAGGTGGAAGCAAAAAACTGGAAGACAGAAAAAGAGACCATCATCCGTTGTGTGCTGTTAAATCTGGCAGGCGTTTTTATTTATGCGGTTGGAATCAACAGCTTTGCGGCGCCGCACAAGATTGCACCCGGAGGGGCAAGCGGCATTGCGATCCTGATCAATTATCTGACAGGATGTCCGATCGGTCTGTTTGTCTTTGTATTTAATATTCCGCTGCTTCTGATCATTGTGGTCAAAAAATATTTTCCGCGTTCTTTCGTGTTTCGCACCCTGGCGTCTACCGCTCTGCTCTCCATTGTGACAGATCTGGTGATCGTCAGGATTCCGGTATACAAAGGAAATCCTCTTCTGGCGGCTATGTTTTGCGGAGCCATGATGGGGATCGGTCTGGCGCTGGTGCATATGGGACAGTCCAACACCGGGGGCATTTCTCTTCTGGGACTGATCATGCAGAAATGCAATCCGCAGTTTCAGGTAGGCGCCTGGATCTCGGGATTGAATATTGCGGTTGTACTTGCCTCTGCAATGGTATATCGTAATATTGAAAGCTTATTATATGCGGTTGTGACGGTGTATATTTCGGGAATGTTCATGGATCATATGCTGGAGAATGCAGATGCAAAAAATCTGATGATCGTGATTGCCGAATCTACCGATAAGGTACGTCAGGTATTTCTGGACAGGAAGATCGGCGTGACCGTATTAAAAGGAGAAGGCGGTTATTCCAGTGAGGTACAGCGTGTGGTGATGTGCGTGTCAGAAAAGAAGGAATGCGAGCTTTTGCAGAAGCGGATCCACAAAGTGGATGACAAAGCACTGGTGATTATTACAGAAGCGGAAAAAGTAGCAGGAAAAGGATTCAAACATTTGACATAGAAGGAGGATGACGAACGTGATTGTATTAGCAGAACAAAAAAAGGCATCCGTACGGGTGGCATTTATCGGAAAAAAAGAGGCAGAAAATCTGACATACGTGTCAGCAGATTATCAGGCAGTATCCAGAGTGGGCGGTCTGGATGAGAATCTGACGGTTTATATCGGACAGGGGAAGGAACCGCTTACGATCCGTAACATTCAGGAACTGTCCGCAGGAGCAGCCGGCGCGGTGAAAGGAATGGGGATCAAGGCGTATGAGATGGACATCCGTCCGTTTCTTGAAGCAGCAGGTGTGCGGGCAGTCAGCGCCGTGATCGAAGGAATTTATACCGGAGCTTATGAAATCTGTCTTCCGGGAGAGGAACCGAAAGAAATTCCGGATGTGACACTGACTGGAATCGATGAAAATCTGTATCCGGCAGCACAGGGGGAATTAAAACAGGGGATTTCTCTGGCAGAGGCACAGAGCTGGGCAAGAAATATGGTGAATGCACCGGGAAATCTGTTTCATCCGATGGACTTTGCAAGAGAGATCATGGAGCATATGAAAGAAACATCTGTAGAATGTGAATTGATCGTATACAGTAAATTAAATGCAATGGGCATGGAAGCGCTGACCAGTGTGGGAAAGAGCAGTGAGAATCCACCGTGTATGCTGGTAATGCGCTATCGTGGGGACGAAGAGGCACCGGTAACCGGACTGGTTGGAAAGGGAGTGACCTGTGATACCGGCGGGTACTGTCTGAAACCGGCAGGATCCATGATGGGGATCAAAGGCGATATGGCAGGCGGTGCGGCAGTTGCGGCGGCAATTTATGCACTTGCAGCAAATCAGGTCAAGGTCAATGTAACCGGCGTAATCCCAATGTGTGAAAACAGGATCAGCCCGTCTGCGCTGGTTCCGGGAGACGTGATCAGTTCCTATGGCGGAAAGAAGATTGAAATCTGTAATACGGATGCGGAAGGTCGTCTGATCCTTGCCGATGCTATGGCATATATGGTGAAGGATGAGCATGCAGACCGGGTGATCGATATTGCGACACTGACTGGTGCAGTTGTGGGAATGCTTGGATTTTCCACAGCAGGATTGTTATCAGATGACGATGCGTTCTGCGGAGCATTTTTAAAGGCAGCACAGACAAGCGGAGAACGCTACTGGAGACTTCCGATTTTTGAAGAACAGAAACAGATGATCGAAAGTAAGATTGCGGATATCAAAAATATGGGACGGGATTACTGCGGAACGATCACGGCAGGTCTGTTCATTCAGGCGTTTGCCCAGGGACGTCCGTGGATCCATCTGGATATCGCGGGAACCGCATGGACAGACAATCCGTTGTACCAGGGACAGCCGCAGGGAGCGACTGCTGCGGGAACATCCAGCTTGTATTATCTGTTGGCAGGAGGAGAAGAGACATGTTTTTAAAAGAGACAGAAGAAAATATCCGGAGGCAGTTTGCTGTTTTCACGGAAAAATTTGAGAGAGCAGGAAAAGAGATTGAGGCCAGGATTCATGCAGAGCCGGCAGATATTGCACTGCTTTTAAAATATTTATACGCCAATATGCCGTTTAGTGATGTGGCAGATTATTCCTACGAGATGTTTCGAGAGTTTGCAGCACATGGTGCACAGTTAAGAAAAGAACAGATCTGGAAAGGAGAAACCCGGATTCCGGATGAGATTTTTCTGGACAATGTGGTATTCCACCGTGTCAATACCGAAGGAATTACTTCCTGCAGACCTTTATTTTACGCACAGTTACAGGAGAGAGTTGCAGGAAAACAGATGGAAGCAGCGATTCTGGAAACAAATTACTGGTGTGCCGAAGAAGCCACTTATCAGGCAACGGATGACCGTACCATCTCTGCAGAGGCCGTGTATCGAAACGGGATCGGACGCTGCGGAGAAGAGTCGGTATTTACGGTAAATGCGCTGCGCAGTATCGGAATCCCGGCAAGGCAGGTATATGCGCACCGCTGGGCACATTGCGATGACAATCATGCCTGGGTCGAAGTATGGTGTGAAGGAACGTGGCATTTTCTGGGAGCCTGTGAGCCGGAAGAGATTCTGGATCTGGGATGGTTCGTCAATGCATCTTCCCGCTCTATGATGATCAATTCCAGAATTTTCGGTTCACAACAGGCAGACGGAGATGTGATTGAACATCCGGATGTGACCTCAGGGGTGAACCAGCTTTCCAGATATGCAAAAACAGTTGATCTGGAGCTGTTTGTGACAGAAGAAGACGGAACTCCTGTGGCAGATGCGGAAGTTAGCTTTGAACTGTTGAATTATGCAGAGCTGGTTGCAATCTCCCGAAAGAAAACAGATGCAAACGGGAAGGTCGTGCTCAGGACCGGAAAAGGAAGCCTGTTTGTTTCCGTGTGGAAGGAAGATAGACATGTGACTGCCATTTTGGATACGCGTGAAATTTCTGCGCAGACACTGGTTCTTGCAGGAAAAAAAGCAGAAAAATCAGCAGAGGAGTGGGTGGCGTTCGATATGATCGCACCTTCGGATGCTCCTGTCAACACGAAAAGACCGACAGAAGAGCAGAAGCAGACAGGTGCGCAAAAATTCCGTCAGGCGACAGAAAAGCGGCTTGCGAAAGTAAACAGTTTCTTTGGAGAAGAAGCAGGGAACGCACTGGAAAACAGTAAGGGAAATCATCAGGAAATTCAAAAATTTCTCGATGCAGAAACACCAAATGCACTTTGGAAAAAGGCGCTTCTGGATCAGTTGAGCCTGAAAGATTTCAGAGACTGTAAGGCGCAGGAACTTTTGGAGCATCTTGAGGAGGCATGTGTATGGGGACATACATTTCCTTCGGAGATTTTTGCAAAATATGTTTTAAATCCAAGGATTTCAAGGGAACAGCAGAGTGCGTACAGAAGAAAAATTCAGGCATTTTTTACAGAAGAGCAGAAAACACAGTTTCAGAAGAATCCAAGAGAGATCTGGAATTGGATCTGCAAAAATATTCAGGAAGAACCGGCATATGAATATGAAGAGCTTTTAACAACCCCGGCGGGAACGCTTCGCTATCAGAGGGCAAGTCTGGAATCGAAGAAGGTGTTGTTTGTGGCGATCTGCCGTACACTGGGCGTTCCGGCAAGATTAAATCCACTGGATGGAGAAATGCAGTATTATGGGGAAAACGCATTTTTGAATGTGGAAAACTCTGAAAAAACAGAAGAAGTATGTGAAAAAACAGCGCAGATTCATTTGAAATCCGGGGATGATACGAGATGGGTCTATATGCAGAACTGGACGATTGCGAAAAAATCAGAGACAGGTTATCTCTGGCAGACCCTGCAGCTTGGGGAAGGATATCAGGGAGAGGCAAAGCTGGAAGTGGAAGCGGGGACATACCGTGTGATCACAACAAACCGTCTGCCGAACGGGAACCAGTTTGCTGCCTGCACAGAATTTGACATCGAAAATGGTCAGACAAAAGAAATCCAGCTGACTCTTCGAAAAGCGGAGCTGAAGGATATGCTGGAAGAGATTCCGCTGGAAGAATTTGCGGTAGAAGATGAGCAGGGAATAAAAATTTTGGGAAGTCAAAAAGTCAAAGAGGGAACCTCGTTGTTTATCTGGCATGAGGTTGGAAAGGAACCAACGGAACATATTTTAAACGAACTCCGTGAGAGAAGTCAGGAATTTGCAGCGCTTGGAAGCCGGGTAAATCTGATTTTGAAACATAAAGAAGATCAGGCAGATCCGACATTTGCAAAAACAAAGGCAGAGCTGCCGAAAGCAGCGGTGTACTATGATGAAGGAACGGAAAATATCAATGTACTGGCGCGTAGAATGTATGGGGACCCGGATAAGCTGCCGCTGATTCTTGTTGTAAAAGAAGGAATGCAGGGTGTGTATTCGGCAAGCGGATATAATGTAGGAACCGGGGATATGCTGCTTCGGGTTCTGAATAGCGGGATATAGGCAGCTAATATATTAATGATCGAACAGTTAGTTGAAAAAATCTCAAACGATACATGAAAAACTTATTTCTGAAAAACAGTCCTATCGCAAGGTAGGGCTGTTTTTTCAGTATCATACACTTTCCAGGATTCTTTCATTAACCGTTGTCTTAAGTTGTTGAATTTGACAATCCATGATAAACTAAATTCTTAGTAAGAACAATCCGCAGGAGGAAAAAAGCAGTTCTATGAAAATACATTACAGAGTATCTGGAGAGGGGATAGAGATCGTCCGGTGTTTCGGGACAGACAGTCAGGTTGTCATTCCGGAGCAGATTGAGGGGAAACCGGTAATAAAGGCAGCGCCCTATGCGTTTTCTGCAAGAAAAGACAAGGAAGAGATTGATGTACAGACATATGATACGGATCAGATCGGACAAAGGTCGGCAGAGGAAAAACTGCTTGCAGGCGATGCGGTGGAGGAAGTCGTTTTTCCCGATACCATGCGGGAGATCGGGCGTTATATTTTCTATGGATGCAGAAACTTAAAAAAGCTGGAGTTCTCGGACAATCTGATGCAGATCGGAAGCGGAGCGTTTACAGTGTGCGGAAATTTACAGAAACTGATTGTTCACTTGCAATTTGGAAGTAAAAGCTGTGTAAAAGAGATTCTGGGAGAGCTGTGGCAGAGAATGGATGTGACTTTCGTTTACGAAAACGGAGCATTTGGCGGTCAGAAAGCGGAGTTGGTATTCCCGGGGCATTATGAAGAAGCAGTGGAGAATCTGTCTCTTATACACATCTGACGCTGCCG
>ENA-OZGU01001983-OZGU01001983.1-human-gut-metagenome-genome-assembly--contig:-NODE-1983-length-10367-cov-6.521140_pt1 | contig 10367 bp, 6 predicted proteins | sample MGYA00244662_ERZ653670 | MGnify/ENA primary metagenome ERZ653670 (study PRJEB26926, sample SAMN06165224) | human gut metagenome | biome: ENVO:00009003; feature: ENVO:2100002; material: ENVO:00002003...
CGACTAGTCGTCGGCAGCGTCAGATGTGTATAAGAGACAGCTGATAAAGTTGATAATTCTTCGGATAAATCAGATAATCAGAATTCAATCGAAGCAGAAACAAAACCAAATTTAGAGAATAACTCAGAAAATAATTCAGAAAACAACTTAGAAAATAACTCAGAAGAGAAAGATACAGAAACCACCGGGAAAAATCCAGGCACAACTGTTTCAGATCAGGTTGCGGACGAAAAAACTGATAACAAGGATACACAGATAAAAGATGAGACAGGCAAGTCAGAACCTTCTATGGATTCTAACGATTCTACGAATACTCCGGAACCGGAACTTCCGCCATTGCAGGAGGCGCCTTCTGTAACAGGAGAATCTGTGAAAGTAGTAAAAGAAGACGCTGAAGAGTTCAAGATGTTCAAGGTCAGTGAATCAACAGTTGTTGAAAAGGATGGCGAACTTGATATTACGATCAAGACAAACAACACAGGATTTGATGCGCTATATCTTGGTTCAAAAGATGATTTGTTGAAGGCATCTGTTATAGAAAGAACACAGGATGAAGAAGGTGCATGGACATTTCATTTCAATGTGCCGAAAGAAAAAGCAGGTCAGACAATTCCGGTATCTTTGAGAAAGTCAAAAGATCAGACCTGGTATGACAAACAGTACTTATGGATGTACATTCCGAATCCGGGAGAAACCTCAACACCGGATCCGGCACCAACTCCAACACCGACACCGGATCCGGTTCCAAATCCGAATCCAGCACCGGAAGCAACAGTAGCAAACGGAATCTACAGTATGGATGTAACTTCCAGTTCTTCCATGTTTAAAGTAGTGGATTGTATTCTGACAGCAAAAGACGGAAAAATGAGTGCTGTGCTTACATTAAGCGGAACCGGTTACGGCTATCTGTATATGGGAACAAAGGAAGAGGCTGCAAGCGCAGATCAGTCATCCTGGATTCCATATCAGGTGAATGAAGAAGGAAAATATACTTATACTGTTCCGGTAGAAGCGTTGGATAAGGAAATCGCAGTAGCAGCATATTCCATTAAAAAAGGAATCTGGTATGACAGAACGCTGACTTTCCAGTCAGAGACAATGAAGAAGATTGCCGATCTTAATTCTACAGATTCTGAGAATAAAGGTGATTCCGGAAACAACGGAAACACAGGAAATTCCGGAACTACTGGTGGTTCCAACAATACAGGTAATACAGGAACAAACAATTCTGCTTTCCCAGGCGGTTCTATATTTGGAACTAATTCAGGAAAAACAGATGGAAATGACGGAAAAGCAGATAATGTATCAAAATACGAATCCGATACAAGTGGTTCTACTTCTCATGTAGACAGTGGAACAACACTGAAAGACGGTGTATACACTCCGGATCGTTTTACTTGGTCCGGTGGAACAGGTAAGGTTCAGATTACTTGTAATAAAGTGACGATCCAGAATGGACAGGCTTATGCAACGCTCGTGTTCAGCAGTGATCATTATCAGTATGTGAAAGCGAACGGAAATAAGTATTACACAACAAAGGGCGGCGGATCAGCGACAGTTGTTATCCCGGTTGCATTGAATCAGAACAATAAGATTATTGGAATGACAGATAAAATGTCTGTCGCACATGAGATAGAATATACGATTTTCATTTATCTTGCAGCGGCGAATGGAGGAACATCTGCAAACGGAACAGATGCTTCAACAAGCAGTAACCAGAAGCTGGATGAAAAAGCACCTGAAATCATAGGTTTGGAATATCAGTCAGAGACAAAGCTTGACTATGCAGAATATTTCAAGATTTATCATTATGATCAGGGGATTGTACTTCTTGAAATCGATATGACGAAGGACACAGCAAGAGACCCTGAAAAAGCAGAGGAAACAAAGTCTGAAAATGAGAAGTCTGCAGAAGATAAAGAGAAGTCTTCCAAGAAGAAAGTAGCTTCTGTTACGATCAATAGATCAGAAGATTCTAAGAACTCAGATGCAGAAAGCAAAGTAGATGCTTCTGCCGAGGAATCCGCAGCTTCGGATAACAACGGCACAAGCGAACAGGAACTGGCAGCAGAGCTTTACAAGGGAAATGTTGTGAAATATCTGATCGTTCCGGAGGATGTGGAAGTTCCGGTTGGTCTTGAGCAGGATATGATCATTGTGAAAAAACCGACAGATCATACTTATGCAGAGTCTGATGAGATTCTGAATATGATGAAAGATCTCGATCTTCTTGATAATATTGCGGCAGTTGGAATGAAGAGCAAAGACTGTACAGTATCCGAGATTGCTGATAAGATGAAAGCAAAAGACGGAGAGAAGAATGCTGAAGTTGCATATGCAGGAACAGCAGACAAGCTGAAGTTGAAGAACCTTGTGAAGAGTGAAGTGAATCTTGTTTTGTTTACAGGAGATATTCTTCCAAGAGAAGATTCTGAGGAAAATGCAGCGAAAGATACTGACAAAATAGCAGATAAAGACAGTAAAGATACAAAAGAGACTCTGACAGTAGAAGAGAAGACGGAACAGTTCGAAGAGCTGACAGAAAAGCTTGCAATGCTTGGAATTCCGGTACTCGTTGATCGTTCTTCCGAGGAAAAGACAGAACTTGGAAAGCAGGAGTGGATCAAGGTTTACGGTGTTCTCTACGGATGTGAAGAGCTGACGAACGAGAAGTTTGATGCGGCAGTAGCAGCGGCAGAGAAATAGGAGAGAAAAATAGAATGAAGATAAGAAGATGCAGAATCACAGCGTTCATGCTTTCAGCTGCACTTCTGCTCGGAGGCTGCGGTTCTACCGCAGCCTCCGGTGGAAACAGCGGTAATAATTCAGCAGGTGCAGATGTAACAAAGGATAAGACCAAAGATGCAGCCGACAAGACAAAAAAAGCACCGGAGATCGAAGGGCTTACCTATGAATCTACAATGGATCTGACTTACGCGACAGAATTCGATGTATACTATTATAAGGATGGATATAAGTTAATCGATGTCCATGAAGATAAGCAATATCTGATCGTTCCGGAAGGTGAAGAAGAACCGGAAAATCTGGCGGATGATATTGTTGTGATCCAGCAGCCGACAGAGAATATTTATATGGCGGCGACAGCATCCATGTCTCTGTTTGATGCAATCGGCGGAATTGACAAGGTGAAATTCTCCGGGCTTGAGGCTTCCGGCTGGTATGTAGAGAGTGCAAAGGAAGCAATGGAATCCGGAGCGATGACATTTGCGGGAAAATACAGCGAACCGGATTATGAGACTCTCGTTGACGGAGACTGTGATCTGGCAATCGAATCAACGATGATCCTTCATACACCGAAGGTACAGGAAATGATCGAAGATCTTGGAATTCCGGTATTTGTAGACTACTCCAGTTATGAGTCACATCCGCTTGGAAGAACCGAGTGGATCAAGCTTTATGGGGCGCTTCTGAATGAAGAGGAAGAAGCGGATACATTTTTTGACCAGCAGGCTCACGTGATCGAGGAACTGAAAGGATTCGAGAACACGGAAAAGACGGTTGCTTATTTCTATGTGAGTACAGATGGTTCAATCGTTGTGAGAAAATCTGACGATTATATTCCGTCAATGATCGAAATCGCAGGTGGAAGATATGCGTTCAAAGATCTGAAGAATCCGGACAGCAACGCACCATCTGTTAAACTGACGATGGAGGAATTCTATGCGACTGCTGTAGATGCAGATTATCTGATCTACAACGGGACGATCGACGGACAGATAAATAGTATCAGTGAGTTGGAAGCAAAGAATGAATTGTTCTCTGAATTCAAGGCGGTGAAAGACGGAAATGTCTGGTATACCGGAAAGAACTTATATCAGGCAACAGATACAGTCGGAGAGCTGATCAAAGATATGCATCTGATGCTGACAGACGGTGATGCATCTCAGATGACATTTCTTGAAAAGATGGAGTAGAAGAAAATGGAGCAGACAAGTTTTCATCAGGAAAATTTCAGACGGCGTACAAGATACACAGCGGTATTTCTGATTCTTGCAGCAGTATTTTGTGTTGTGACAGTGCTAAATATCAATACCGGAAATGTTCATATTCCGGTGCCTAAGATTCTGCGCATTCTCTTTCTGAAAGAAGGAGCGGCGACAGAGTACAATATTATATGGAAGATCCGTCTTCCGAGAATTCTGATGGCAGCATTGCTTGGTGGTGCATTGTCTCTTTCAGGTTTTTTGCTGCAGACATTTTTTTCCAATCCTATTGCCGGACCTTTCGTTCTCGGAATTTCTTCCGGAGCGAAAATGGTCGTGGCACTTACAATGATCGTGTATTTGAAATATATCGGAAGATTTTCTTCGTATACACTGATTCTTGCAGCATTCATCGGGTCGCTGATCTCGACAGGATTCATTCTTCTGATGTCGAAAAAAGTGCAGCATATGGCGTCTCTTCTTGTCGGGGGGATCATGATCGGATATATCTGTTCGGCTATCACGGATTTTGTTGTGACATTTGCGGATGATTCTGATATTGTGAATCTGCACGGATGGTCACAGGGAAGTTTTTCCGGAATGAGCTGGAGCAATATTCGTGTGGCAGCAGTGGTTGTCGGACTTGCGGTGCTGTTTACATTTTTCCTGTCCAAACCAATCAGTGCATATCAGTTGGGAGAAGCATATGCGCAGAGTATGGGCGTCAACATCAAGACGTTTCGCGTGATTTTGATCTTGCTTTCCAGTATTCTGTCAGCGTGTGTGACAGCATTTGCGGGACCGATTTCCTTCGTGGGAATCGCAGTTCCGTTTCTTGCAAGGAAGGCATTTGGAACGTCAAAACCGATCGTGGTCATACCGGGAACGTTCTTTATGGGAGCTGTGTTCTGTATGATCTGTGATTTGATCGCACGAATGGCACTGGCACCGGTGGAATTGAATATCAGTACGGTGACTTCTATTCTGGGTGCACCGATCGTTATCTATATGATGATACCGAAGGGAGGAAGAAAATAAGATGGCAGATTATTATTTTCAAATGAAAGACCTGTCGGTAGGTTATAATGGAAACTCCCTGATCCGTGATATTAATATCGGGATCAACAAGGGGGAGATCGTGACTTTGATCGGGCCGAATGGTTCAGGAAAGTCAACGATTTTGAAAAGTATTACAAGACAGCTGAAAGTCGTTGGAGGAAATGTATTTTTTGACGATACTTCTCTTCTGAAACTGCCGTACAAAGAGCTTGCGTCTAAGATGGCGGTCGTGTTGACGGATCGGATCAAGACAGAGTTGATGACTTGTCATGATATTGTGGCGACTGGACGTTATCCTTACACAGGACGACTTGGGATTCTGACGCAGGAAGATGAATGTCTGGTGGAAGAGGCGATGCAGGCGGTGCATGCGCAGGAACTCGGCAACCGTGATTTTAATGCGATTAGTGACGGACAGAAGCAGCGCGTTCTGCTGGCGAGAGCAATCTGTCAGGACCCGGATGTGATCGTTTTAGATGAGCCGACTTCATTCCTGGATGTAAAATATAAGTTGGAGCTGTTGTCTATCCTTGAGCGGATGGCAAGGCAGAAGAAGATTACGGTGATTATGTCTCTTCATGAAATCGATCTGGCACAGAAGATTTCAGATAAGATCATCTGTGTCAAAGGCGAGACGATTTCACATTACGGAAGCCCGGAAGAAGTATTTACAGAAGAAATCATTCGCGAATTGTATGGAATCAATAATGGATATTTTGACCCGCTTTTTGGAAGTATTGAACTTCCTGCGCCGGAGGGTGAGCCGGAAGTGTTCGTGATCTCTTCCGGCGGAACTGGAATCCCGGTTTATCGAAGACTTCAGAAGGAGCACATCCCGTTTGCGGCAGGTATTTTATATGAAAATGATATGGATTACCGGCTGGCAAGATTACTGGCAGCAGAAGTGATCACGGAAGAACCGTTTGAGGAGATTCGGGAAGAAACGCTTCAGAAAGCATTTGAGACAATAGGGAAATGTAAGCGTGTGATCAATGCCGGAGTGAAGATCGGAACATGGAATATAGGGATTGAGAGATTGCTTGAAAGAGCAGAAATAGAAGGGAAATTATAAAAACGTATAAAAATGAGCCGAGATAGCATTTTAAATGTGTTTAAAAAGCGCTGTCAACGCTCTTTTTTGTTGCTATTCATGATTGTGAATGGTAGAATAGAACAGTATAGGCTATAAAAAAGATGGGAAAATAGCAGTACAGACTGTTATGTGATGGGAGGCAATTTATGAGTAACAATGGACAATCAGCAAAGAGAGCAAGCTTCTCGGGTAAAATTGGATATGTGCTTGCTGTTGCAGGCTCAGCAGTCGGCCTGGGAAATATCTGGAGATTCCCGTATCTGGCTGCGAAATATGGAGGGGGAATCTTCCTTCTCGTTTATCTGATTCTGACCGTATCTTTTGGATATGTTCTGATCATGTCAGAGACAGCACTTGGAAGAATGACAAGAAAAAGTCCGGTTGGAGCTTTTCAGACATTTGGTAAGACAAAATCATTTAAGATCGGCGGATGGCTCAATGCAATAATCCCTATGCTGATCGTGCCGTATTATAGTTCGATCGGTGGCTGGGTTATCAAGTACCTTGCAGAGTATTTGAAAGGAAATGTGCAGACTGTTGCACAGGACGGATATTTTACAGAATTTATTTCAGATTCTTTTCAGGTAGAAGCATGGTTCATCGTGTTTTCTATTCTTGTATTCTGCGTTATCCTGGCAGGAGTTGAGAATGGTGTAGAGCGAGTATCTAAGATTATGATGCCAATCCTTGTTATCCTTGCGGTTATCGTAGCAATTTATTCTGTAACAAGACCGGGAGCAATTGAAGGTGTGAAGTATTTCCTGATTCCGAATCCAAAGCACTTCTCAGCAATGACGGTTGTTGCGGCAATGGGACAGATGTTCTACTCCCTGTCAATCGCGATGGGAATTTTGTATACATATGGTTCTTATATTGGTAAAGATGTTGATCTTGAGAAGAGTACAACACAGGTTGAGATTTTCGATACAGCAATCGCAATGCTCGCAGGACTTATGATCATTCCGGCTGTATTTGCATTCTCTGGTGGAAACCCGGACAATCTGCAGGCAGGACCGTCTCTGATGTTCATCACACTTCCGAAGGTATTCGCAAGTATGGGCGTTGGAAGGCTGGCTGGTATCCTGTTCTTCATATTGGTACTTCTTGCAGCAGTGACAAGTGCAATCTCACTTCTGGAGACAAGCGTATCTACATTCCAGGATGAACTTCACTGGAGCAGACCGAAATGCTGTATCCTTATGGTTGCTGTTATGCTTATAATCGGAACCTTATCTTCTATGGGATATGGAGTATTGAGCTTTATTCAGATTTTCGGAATGGCATGTCTGGACTTCTTTGACTTCCTGACAAATTCAGTGATGATGCCACTTGCAGCACTTGCAACATGCTTCTTGATCGTTCGTACCGTTGGATTTGACAAGATTGCAAGGGAGATTGAGCAGTCATCTGCATTTAAGAGAAAGAAATTATACATGTTCTTTATGAAATATCTGGCACCAATCTGCCTGATTATTATATTATTAAGTTCTATTGCAAATGTATTGGGAATTATTTCTATGTAATGGAAAATGCTTGTTAAAATAGACAAGTAATCTTGCTGTAAATCTACCTGCATGGTATAATATGACTAGACTTGTAAAGTTTAGAAACAGTTCAGCCATACAACGAAGTGGTCATAAACTGACGGTCTTACGTTGTATGGCTGAATTGCAATAATTTTACATTTTAAGAAAATAATAGGAGTGATTAAGATGTATCAGGAAGAGTATAAGCGCTGGATGGCAGCAGACCTGGAAGACGCAGATCTGATGCCGGAGTTAACTAAAATCGAGGGAAATGATGACGAGATCAAGGAGCGTTTCGCAGTTGCGCTGAAGTTTGGAACAGCCGGACTTCGTGGTGTACTTGGAGCAGGAACAAACAGAATGAATATCTATGTTGTTCGTCAGGCTACACAGGGACTCGCTAACTGGGTAAAGACACAGGGCGGTACACAGACAGTAGCGATCAGCTACGACAGCCGACTCAAGAGTGATGTGTTTGCGAAGACAGCAGCAGGAGTTCTTGCAGCGAACGGAATTAAAGTAAGAATCTACGATGCTCTGATGCCAGTACCGGCACTTTCCTTTGCAACACGCTATTATAACTGTAACGCAGGTGTTATGGTAACAGCATCCCACAACCCGGCGAAGTATAACGGATATAAGGCATACGGACCGGATGGATGCCAGATGACAGATGATGCAGCAGCAATCGTATACGAAGAGATCCAGAAGACAGATGTACTTACAGGTGCGAAGTATATGTCTTTCGCTCAGGGAGTTGAAGAAGGTCTGATCCGTTTCGTAGGAGATGACTGTAAGGATGCACTGTATGAGGCAATCGAGTCCCGTCAGGTTCGTCCGGGTCTGTGTAAGAGCGCAGGACTTAAGCTTGTATACAGCCCACTGAATGGATCTGGATTAGTACCGGTAACACGTGTACTTAAAGACATCGGAATCACAGATGTAACAATCGTACCGGAGCAGGAGTACCCGAATGGATATTTCACAACATGCAGCTACCCGAACCCAGAGATCTTTGCAGCACTTGAGCTGGGACTGAATCTTGCGAAAGAGACAGGCGCAGACCTCATGCTTGCAACAGACCCAGATGCAGACCGTGTAGGAATCGCTATGAAGTGCCCGGACGGATCCTATGAGCTTGTTTCAGGAAATGAAGTAGGAGTTCTTCTTCTTGACTACATCGCAGCAGGACGTATCGAGAAAGGCACAATGCCTGAGAAACCGGTAGCAGTGAAATCTCTCGTATCTACACCACTTGCAGATGCAGTTGCAGAGCATTACGGAGTAGAACTTCGCAACGTACTGACAGGATTCAAATGGATTGGAGATCAGATTGCGAACCTCGAGGCAGCAGGAGAAGTTGACCGTTTTATCTTCGGATTTGAAGAGAGCTACGGATATCTTGCAGGACCTTATGTACGTGATAAAGATGCAATCATCGGATCTATGCTGATCTGTGAGATGGCCGCTTACTACAGAAGCATCGGAAGCTCACTGAAACAGAGACTGGAAGAGATCTACGCACAGTACGGACGTTATCTCAACAAGATCGATAGCTTTGAATTCCCGGGACTGAGCGGAATGGATAAGATGTCAGGAATCATGGAAAATCTTCGTAAGAATCCTCTGGAAGAGATCGCAGGATACAAAGTAGCCAGCGTGATCGATTACGAGAAGACAGAAGAAACAGGACTTCCGAAGGCTAACGTACTTGTTTACAAGCTGGAGAACAACGAGACAGTAATCGTTCGTCCATCCGGAACAGAGCCGAAGATCAAGATCTACTACACAACACTTGGTAAAGATCTTGCAGAGGCAGAAGCTGAGAAAGAGAAGCTTGCAGAAGCACTGAAACCTATTATGGAGTAATAGAAGATGGGAAAGGGGATCAGATATCTGGTCTCCTTTTTCACTGTCGTAAAAAATAAGTAGTAAATATGTAGTATATATGTTAAAATCAATACATTACAGTAAAGTAATAAAGTGATTAGAGAATGAAACAGATGGAGGAATATTGCGATGTATATAACATGTCTTGATGTAGAGGGAGTACTTGTACCGGAGATCTGGATCGCATTCGCAGAGGCGAGTGGAATTCCGGAACTCAAGAAGACAACAAGAGACGAACCTGACTATGATAAACTGATGAATTGGAGACTTGGAATTCTGAAAGAGCATGGTCTCGGACTGAAAGAGATCCAGGAGACAATCGCAAAGATCGATCCGCTTCCGGGAGCGAGAGAGTTCTTAGATGAGCTCCGCACATTCAGCCAGGTAATCCTGATCAGTGATACATTTACACAGTTTGCCACACCGCTGATGGAGAAACTCGGATGGCCGACACTGTTCTGCAACAGTCTGGAAGTAGCTGAGGACGGCGAGATCACAGGATTCAAGATGCGCGTAGAGCAGTCTAAACTGAGTACTGTGAAAGCACTGCAGTCTATCGGATTCGACACGATCGCAAGCGGAGATTCCTACAATGACCTTGGCATGATCCAGGCAAGTAAGGCAGGATTCTTGTTCCGCAGCACAGAGCAGATCAAAGCAGATCATCCGGAACTTCCGGCATATGAGACTTATGATGAGCTTCTGACAGCAATTAAAGACGCAATGAAATAGAGGATGAAAATACGAAAAAGCATCTGCACAGCCTGAATTGGCCGGTTGCAGATGTTTTTTTATATGTTAGGAAAGTTCTTTCCTAACATATAAAAAAACACTCCGCCTGTCTCTTATACACAT
>ENA-OZGU01001989-OZGU01001989.1-human-gut-metagenome-genome-assembly--contig:-NODE-1989-length-10327-cov-5.805685_pt1 | contig 10327 bp, 10 predicted proteins | sample MGYA00244662_ERZ653670 | MGnify/ENA primary metagenome ERZ653670 (study PRJEB26926, sample SAMN06165224) | human gut metagenome | biome: ENVO:00009003; feature: ENVO:2100002; material: ENVO:00002003...
ATCTACACTCGACTAGTCGTCGGCAGCGTCAGATGTGTATAAGAGACAGGGATGCCTGCTTCAAAGACATCTTCCAGTTCCTTGCCTTTGCCATGGAGATTTTCGTCATAAAGGAATACCAGTTTGGGGAACAGTACAGGCTTTTTGCAGTTTTTCTTGCCCTGCCCTTTTCTGCGGACGTTGAGCATGGTGATGGATGCCATTTTGGCAAATTTGCCTGTGCCTGTGCCGAATGTCATGGTGATGAAAGGATAATCCCCGCGGCTGGAAGCAACGGTGTTGAATTTGTATTCCCAGCCCTGGAAGCCCTGTTCAAAGTCGTTGAGGATGTCTGCCATGGCTTCTTTGTCCGCAGCCTTGGGTGTCAGACCCATGTCGATGTAACGGCGGTAGAATTTTTCATAGCTCTTTTCCGCGAAGGGTTCCAGCAGCAGGTCTACGGAAGGTACTGTAAAACCGCCGTACTGCTGGCTGGCAGCAGAAAGAACGATGTCGCCGATGACGTCAAAGGCAACGTTCAGTGTCTTGGGTTCGTTGTACCACAGGTTGCCCATTTCAAAACCGCCGGTCAGAACGCTTTTTACGTCGAACAGGCAGCAGTTCATGGTGTCACGTCTGGCAGACATATCATGGATGTAGATATAACCGTCACGGCACGCCTGAAGTTCTTCTGTGGTCATGAAGAATTTCTGGTACAGTTCTTTGTTCAGCTGATTGAATACCAGAGAGCGTTTTGTGGAAACCAGAGCGCTGTCGGTGTTGCTGTTTTCTTTGTCACCGATGTACATGATGGACTGGCTTTTTTTGTAAACTTCGTCCAGCATTTTGACAAAGTCCTGTTTGTAGTTGCGGTAATCACGGTAGCTTTTTGCAACTTCAGGCTTTACCTGTTCCAGTGCGCCTTCGACGATGTTGTGCATTTCCGCAATGGGGATGCCTTCTTTGCCAAGGGATTTCGCTTTTGTTTCCACGAAATCACAGATGAAATCCAGTTCTTCCTGTGTGAATTTCACCAGTGCGCGGTAAGCGGATTTGTTTACGGCAACTACGACTTTCTGCACATTCCACGGTTCGTGGGTATTATCTTTCTTAATCACATACATGATGATATCCTCCTTCATTCTCGGCAAGCGAGATACAATACATAGTCATTAGCTGTATCATAATGTACCACATACGGCTATATATTGCAATTAAAAATATAGACAACACAATATATTGTGAAAACTTAGTGAAGTTCATCCAATTTTTTTCGGAAATTTTGTTAAGGATATTTTTATTTTATTTTGTCAAGGTCTGCCGCACTGCTTTTTGCCAGCCTTCCAGTTTTTCTGCCGCTTCTTCTTTGGATGCCTTGGGAGAATAAGCGTGAGAAACGCCCCAGTTTCGGCGAATTTCCGACAAATCTTTCCAGTAGCCCACTGCAAGGCCTGCCAGATAAGCAGCCCCAAGGGCAGTGGTTTCCAGTGTTTTGGGACGGAGCACAGGAACCCCTGTGATGTCCGCCTGGAATTGCAGCAGGAAGTTATTGGCAGCAGCGCCGCCGTCTACACGCAGTTCCGCCAGAGGAATGCCAGCGTCCTCCTCCATGGCGTGAAGCACGTCATAAGTCTGGTATGCCATGGATTCCAGTGCCGCACGGGCAATATGATTCCGGTTGGCGCCACGAGTCAGACCTGTCAAAATGCCCCGTGCGTAAGGGTCCCAGTAGGGCGCACCCAGTCCCACAAAAGCGGGTACCAGATAAACGCCGCAGGTGTCAGGCACAGACATGGCAAGTTCTTCCGTTTCCGGTGCGGAGCCGATGAGTTTCAGCTCGTCGCGAAGCCACTGAATGGCAGCTCCAGCCACGAATACAGAGCCTTCCAGGGCATAGGTGACTTTTCCGTCCAGTCTCCATGCGATGGTGGTCAGAAGGCCGTTTTTAGAGGCCACAGGGGCATCTCCTGTATGCATCAGCAGAAAACATCCGGTGCCGTAGGTGTTTTTGGCAGAACCGGGTGTGAAGCAAGCCTGTCCAAAGAGGGCAGACTGCTGGTCGCCAGCGGCTCCTGCAATGGGAATGGGTGCGCCGAAGTGGAAAGGCAGGGTATGACCGAATACGCCGCTGGAGGGCATAACCTTGGGCAGTATAGAAGAAGGGATGTCCAGAATATCCAAAATTTCTTCATCCCACTGTAAAGTATGGATGTTGAACAGCATGGTGCGGGAGGCGTTGGAATAATCGGTGGCGTGTACCTGTCCGCCTGTGAGATTCCAGATGAGCCATGTATCTACGGTACCGAAAAGCAGATTGCCTTCCTCCGCCAGTTTTCTTGCCCCTTCCACATGGTTCAACACCCAGCGGATTTTTGTTGCGGAGAAGTATGCGTCCAGCAGCAGTCCTGTTTTTTCCCGGAACAGGTCGGTGTAGCCTTTTTTCGCCAATTCTTCGCAGTCTTCTGCCGTCCGGCGGCACTGCCATACAATGGCGTTGTAAATGGGCTTGCCTGTGCGCTTGTCCCAGAGAATGGTGGTTTCTCGCTGATTGGTGATGCCGATGGCGGCAATGTCAGCGGCAGTGAGCCCTTTCTGTGCCAGTGCTTTCTGCGCCACTTCCAGCTGGCTCTGCCAGATTTCCATGGGATCGTGTTCCACCCAGCCGGGCTGGGGATAGATCTGACGGTATTCCTTCTGGGCAGTGCTGACAGCTGCGCCGTTTTTGTCAAAGAGGATACAGCGGGAGCTGGTGGTTCCTTGATCCAAAGACATGATATACTGCATACAAATCCTCCTTTTCATGGGAAAAGCCCCAAAGGGGGCTTTTGATGTCGTTACATATAAGGGTTCATGCGGCGTTCGATTTCCATTGTGGTGGAAGGGCCGTGACCGGGATATACATTGTAGTCACCGGGCAGATTCCGCAGACGTTTCAGAGAAGCGATGATCTCGCCCCAGTTGCCCGTAGGCAGGTCTGTACGGCCGCAGGAGCCCTGGAACAGGGTGTCGCCGGAGAAAATGTTGTTGCCGATGAGATAGCATACACTGCCGGCTGTATGACCGGGTGTTTCCAGTACGGTAAATTCCAGATCGCCCACTTTCACAGCGTCGCCTTCCTGTACCCATACGTCAGCGGAAAGAGAAGTGGGGCCGCTCATGTAAAGAGAGCAGTTCAAAGCAGGGTCTGCCAGCAGAGCCTGTTCTTTCTTGCAGGCGTAAACGGGACAGCCGTATTTTTCTTTTACCATTTCCACAGCGCCGATGTGGTCGTCATGACCGTGAGTCAGCAGAATGTGGGTGGGTTTTAGGCTGTTTTCTTCGATATAGCGGAACAAAGGCTGGGGATTGCCGTCACAGTCGATGATGGCGCATGTGCCCTGATCGTCAGAGATCACATAGCAGTTGGTGCCGATGTTGCCGATTTCCAGTGTTTGTATTTTCATGGTGCAAAAACCTCCTTGTGTTTCGATTTTTACAGGCATTTTTTGCCGTCTGCACTATTATAGCAGAAAAGACCACCAGCCGCCTAGTCTTTTTACAGGAAAGTTTCCAAACGCCGGAAAAAGCTGGACAAGAACACAAAAGGGGAGTAAGATGGAACAAACAACGAATCAGGCGAAAGTCACTGGAACGGAGGAAGTTTTTTGGACAAGAGAAGGAAACAGCAGCTTATGGAGGGCTGTATGAGAATCAGAAAAGAAATCGCCGCATGGCTGCTCATGGCATTATGGGTGATTTTTAGTGTGAAAATCGCGGAAGTGCTGCTGGGAGAAAGCCTGCCGGGCTGGGTAGAAATTGGCGGCATGATTCTGTGCGGTGTGCTGGCAGTGGCATCCCATCTGGATAACCCGCTGCGCCACGGATATAAACTGCGTCGTCCCAGACGGTATTTGCTGGGGGCTTTGGTGATTCTCATCTGCGCTGTGCTGTTCTTTGTATGGAAAGCGGAGTGGGTGCAGGGCATGCAGGCACTGGTGATCCCTGTGGTATTTATTTGGAACCCTATTTGTGTTTGGCTGGAATGGAAGGAAGAATTAGGTCAGGCATCATAAGGAGGCGGCTATGGAGAATCTTTCGGATGTGCAGCTGAAAAGATGTGTCGCATGGATGCGGCTGGAGCTTCTGGCTTGGATCTGTCTTTGTGCTGATGCACTGGTAAGCGTTTGGGCGCCCAGTGTGTGGGATACGGGGCGTATCTATGGCCTTTTTGTGGTGGTGGTGCTGGTATCCGGCTTGGCGGCAGTGGTATTGTCCTGGGTGCGTAATCCCATGCGCTGGAATCTGACGGGACTTGGACGCAGATTTTTCAGGGGCAGCCATGGAAGCTGTATGGCGCTCAGCGTCATACTGGTTTTCTGGGTGCCGGAGCTGTCCATCGGAATTTTGTTTGTATGGAACAGTATTTATATGCTGGTGGCATACGAGCGGGAGTTGCGCCGAAGAAAAAAGAAAGAAGAATCCTGAGAAAATGACGGTATGGCCTTTGGGGGGGCATCTTCATAAGAAAACAAAGCAAGCTGAAATCCTTATGATATAGAGGATTCCAGCTTGCTTATTTTTATAAGCTTTTATTTGATATGTTTTCTTCTGAAGATAGCCGTTGCAATGCCCCTTAAGGAAACACAATGTTTCCTTAAGGGGCATTTGCTTTTTTGCGCAGGTTTTTTCTATTTATGAACTTTTGTAATAAAAAGTTAAAAGAAATGTCAATATATTTCATGGGATTTGCCTTGTTTTTTTCGCTTGAAAAAGAGAAAATGATACTAGGATATTGTGCGAAAATACAAGGAAAGGAGGATGCCCCATGAAAAAGAAAAGATGCTTTGCGGCTTTATTGTCCTGTATCATGCTTTGGCAGACTCCTGTTTTTGGAGCGGAGCAGGAAGAACTTTCTCCACCGGAATATAGATGCACCATAGACAATACGGATGAAGAGTACGCATCCGGCGACTGGAACTATGGCTTTACGGTAGAAGAAGAACCCCTCTTTTATTTGAAAGAAGAGGAGAAACATGTTTTCCTTTTGTGTGATGGAAAATATGTGGATGCGCCTGTACTGATCGCAAAGGATACGGCTTATGTACCTCTGTGGGTGCTTATCAATGATATGGGCTTTGAACTGCGGGAAGAAGGCAACGGACTTTTGCTGGTCAGAGGCAGCCAGAAGCTGACAGTCAGCAGTAAGGACAGCACATTGGATACCAGTAAAATGCTGCCCCTCAGAGATGTTTCCGAGGCACTTGGCGCAGAAGTGACATATATGCGAAAAGGTGTTGTGCCTTTAGATAATCCTCTCATCAGTGTGGATTTCCGTGAAACGGAACTGACAGAGGAAGAAGCGCTGGAAAAGGCGAAAGAAGTCCTTACATCCTGTCTGGAAGCCCAGCAGGAACAGGGTTATGTCCATGAGGATACACCCATTGACCCGAAAATCACAGAGAAACTGGCGGCAGAGATTGACGCACTGTATGTGTCAGAAGACGTCATTGCGGGATATTACCTGTTCGAAGGCATGGAATATCTGCCTTATATTCTGGTGGAAAAAAGCACCGGAGATGTCTATTGCAAAACGGGCAGTGGGAATGCTGGAAATGGTTCCTATGTGGAGGCAATCCAGAAAGTGGATGCAGATGATGCAGATCTCCTTGCCATTGGATATTATTTTGGATAAAGAACAGACGGAAACTCCTGATTTCAGAGTTTCCGTTTTTTATGGCAAAATACTTGACAAAGTCAGATAAATAACATTTACTTGACAAAGTCAAGTAAATGAAAGGAGTGTTTATATGTTTGATACATTTGCATATCTCATCACTTCTCTGCGGAAAGATTTCACGGAATTCTGCAACGAAAAATTGCAGGAAATGGGTCTGACACAGGGATTGTTGTTTTTTATTCTGTATGCGGGAAAACATCCCCAGTGTTCGCCCAAAGAGCTGACGGAAGCCCTTCACATGGATACGGGTTATTGCGCCAGATCATTGGCAAAACTGGAGGAAAAAGGTTTTCTGGTGCAGGAAAGAAATCCTGCTGACCGCAGAGCCAGAATGGTAACCCTGACGGAAGAAGGGGAAAAGGTATTCCGTGCCAGCTATGACCTTTTTGCCCAGTGGGACGAAGAAGTACTGAAAGATTTGACACCGTCCCAGAAAGCAGAACTCATGGGCACCATGAAAAAAATTGCTGCCGAAAGGAGGCAGACACGTCATGTATGAAACCATTGGAAGCCCTGTAACATTAGGGAATGTAACTTTGAAAAACCGCATCGTTTTTGCGCCTACCACATTGGGGGGGCCTAACGATGCTTATTTGGAGAGAATCGAAAAGATTGCTGCCGGCGGCTGCGGCATGATCATCATCGGTGATGTGCCGGTTCTGTCCATGCCCTTTGGCAATAACCTTTATACAGAAAGCGGCTTTGCTTTTTATGAGAAATTGGCAGAAACAGCCCATAAGTATGGCTGTAAAATCTGTGCCCAGCTCCATCAGGATGATACAGACTTTGGAGCATTGCGGCAGTACGCGCCTCAGGTGAAGGAAGGGAAACTTTCTCAGGATGATCTGCGGCAGATGATCAATGACCTTGTGGGGCCGTATGTTACCAATATGCCAGTGGAAAAGGTACGCAGCATCACCAGTGCTTTTGGGGATGCGGCAGTGCTGGCGAAAAAAGCTGGCTTTGATGTGATGCAGGTTCATGGGGATAGAATGTGCGGCAGTTTTGCTTCTCCCCTGTTTAATCAGCGGACAGACAACTATGGCGGCTCTCTGGAAAATCGGGCAAGATTTCTGCTGGAAGCTGTGGAAGCGGTGCGGAAAGCTGTGCCGGATATGCCCATTGATGTGAAATTGGCAGTTCGTATGGAACAGCCTAGATATGGCAAAGCAGGATTTACGGAGGATGAATTGAAAACAGTCGTACCTATGCTGGAGAAGGCAGGGGCAGACAGCTTCCATGTATCACTGGCAAACCATGCGGCTCTGTCTGATACCATCCCTCCCGCGAACCATCCTTATTTTCATGAAGAAGGCTGTTTCCTGCGGTTCTGCGATATAGTGAAACAGTATACGAACCTGCCTGTCTGTGGTGTGGGCGGATTGACCAGTCCGGCTTTTGTGGAAGAACAGCTGAAAACAGGAAGAATCGACTGTGCCGCCATGAGCCGTCAGCTCCTTGCAGACCCTCAGTGGCCGGAGAAAGTTTTGACAGGACGAGAAAAAGAAATCAGACGGTGTGTCCGCTGCAATAAAGATTGCTTAAGCGGCATGATGCGCCATGAAGGCACCCATTGTATTTATGAGAAAGGCGGAAAATGATATGAAATATGCCATTTGTTACAGCAGCAGAACAGGAAATACAGGAAAATTGGCAGAAGCCATTCGTCAGACACTGCCTACATTGGATTGCGTCTACTGCGGCGCACCTCATGTTGCCGCAAACTCTGGAGATGTGATTTTTGCGGGTTTCTGGACAGATAAAGGTACCTGTGACAGCCAGATGGGAGAATTTTTGCAGACACTGGAAAACAAAAAGGTATTCCTCTTCGGTACCGCTGGCTTCGGCGGCAGTGAAGCATACTTTACACAGATTTTGGAACGGGTACAGGCAAATGTGCCTGATTCTTGTGAAATTGTGGGTACATTTATGTGTCAGGGGAAAATGCCTGATGTGGTGCGGGAACGCTACGCCGCTATGGAACCCTCTCCCAAACGGGATATGATGCTGGAAAATTTCCAGAAAGCATTGGCACACCCCAATGAGGATGATTTAACAGCATTGACAAAGCTGGTACAGGATTTGGCATGATACATAAACAAAAAAAGGCTTGTTGTCTGTGTGTACAGTCAACAAGCCTTTTTGGCTTTCTATATGATTTTATTATTTGATATCTTGATGTTTCAAACGCTGGAACCCAATCAGGAAAGACAAAACCAGATAACCGCCTGCTACAAGGAAGCAGAGCAGAAATGTGGATAATTGATTGGATGCGTCATAAACAGAAGGCATGTGTGTAGAAATCTTGATAAAGTCAAGACTGATATGGATCTTGAAGAATCCAAGCACCATTTCCAAAGCCTGCGGGATATATGGCACAAGAAAACCGAAAATTGCACCGGTGATAACATTTTGTGTCAGAACGGCCATGGTAACGGCAAAACTGATATGTGCCATGACAAAAAGAATTCTTGCCACCATGGACAGGGTAAAATAAGCAGGATATTCCAGAGTTCCCATACCGTATTTGCTCATTGCGAACACACCCATAAAAATGGACAGCACCAGCATCACCAGTATGTATGCGCCAGAGATGGTAAAGACCATAGATAAATAGTAGTTCTTCTTTGAAATGCCGCGTCCGACGATGTTCTTCATTGCGCCAGAACGATAAACCTCTGCAATGATATTGGCTGCCAGCACCATAAATGCGTAAAGAACCATGTCGCCGCCGAGAAATGTCTGCATCATACTGGTCATTCCTGTGTCAGACGTAAAGCCCAACAGGAAAATCCGGATGGAGATAGCCAGGAAAATCAGCCCGACCCCAAGGCATCCTAAAAAGAAGCGATCTTTTTATAATTGATAAATATGTCCGCGAATTAGATTTCTCATACAGCTTTCCCCCTTGAAAGTTTTTCTACAAAGAATTTTTCCATATCTTCATCGTTTGCGCCCAAACCGCACACACGCACTTTATTTTCCACCAGATACTGATTCAGGTCAGCCAGATTCACTTTTTCATGCAGACGCAGGCTGTGGTTGGAAAGAACTTCACAGCGTACATCAGGATAACGGGACGCGATCAATGTTTTTGCGTTCTGCATACTAGCAGGTTCCACGGAAATCTGGACACTGCTGCTGCATGCGTCTTCCAGCGTTTCTTTGCTGAATTCATCAATGAGACGTCCGCCGTCAATGATGGCATAGTCCGTTGCCAGTTTATACAGTTCACTTAAAATGTGGCTGGCGATGAGAATGGTGATCCCGTGCTCACGATTTAATTCCTCCAGCATTTTACGCATTTCATATACGCCTTCCAGATCAAGGCCGTTGATGGGCTCGTCCAGAATCAGAAAGTCAGGATTGCCTAACAGAGCAATGGCAATGCCCAATCGCTGCTTCATCCCAAGAGAAAATTGACGGGCTTTCTTTTTTCCTGCATTTTGCAAGCCGACCATTTTCAATATTTTGTCATAGTCAGGAGAGGGGATACCAAAGAGCAGAGAAAAGTAACGCAGATTTTCCAGTGCTGTCATGTGTTCGTAGATACCTGGTTTTTCAATGAGTATCTCCATGCGGTTTCGTGCAGAATCATCATTTGATTTTCCCATGAGTGTGTAATTTCCTGTGCTTTGCTGTGTCAGACCGCAGTACGCATCAGCGTCGTTTTCCCGGCACCGTTTTTTCCCACCAGACCGTAAATAGAGCCCTTTGGGACATGAATGCTGACATCATTTAAGACTGTTTTTGTTCCATATACTTTCGACAGATTGTTCGTTTGTAAAATATATTCCATGAGATTCCCACCTTTTCTATTTTCTTGTTCGAGTAATGGCAGTTATTAACAGGACATTAGTATAATATAGTTTTTCTACTTTTCCTATTTATGAAGTCGTAATTTTTGTTTAAGATTCTTTAAAGGTGTATATTTTTGATTGCAAAGGAGCATAAAAGAAAGGAAAAAGTCTTTGATTTTCAAGGATAAGAAAGATGTGTGCAGAAAAAGGCTGTATATTTGATGCATAATGTCATAAAAACAGAATACTGTGACCATTCTTATGAAATGAAAATAGCTGGAATTCATGCAAAGTACATGGATTCCAGCTGTTCTGTTTTAAAGATATTGATAGAAAAATCCCTTTGTGGTGCTGTACCAGAACAATGTACCATGTCCACGTTTGGGTATTCGCAGCTGCAAGTCCCATTCGGGATACTGCTTGTAGAGCTGCACTTTGTCTCCCGTAGCAAATGCTACAAAAGAGATGTAATTCTCTTTTTCCATGGGGGGGTCAGTGGTCAGAAACCAGTCGTTTTCGATGACTTCCACATGGAATTTTTCGCTTTCCTCTGCCTTTTTGGCTGTCATGGGTTCCAGACTGCGTCCGCAGCAGGTGATGGAAGCGTCCCCTGTGGTGAGTGTCAGATTACCGCAGTGGGGACAGACAAAATATTTCGATTTTTTCATGTTTCCCTCCAGAAATGATGTTGGCAGATTGCCTGCCAGCAGTTTTTCGATGGGTACTCCAAACAGTGCGGAAAGGGATGGCAGCATGGAAATGTCCGGACATCCCAGCCCGGTTTCCCTTAGTTAAAAATATTACTCTTGTTGATTACTCAACTTTTCCGATA
>ENA-OZGU01001993-OZGU01001993.1-human-gut-metagenome-genome-assembly--contig:-NODE-1993-length-10301-cov-6.631954_pt1 | contig 10301 bp, 9 predicted proteins | sample MGYA00244662_ERZ653670 | MGnify/ENA primary metagenome ERZ653670 (study PRJEB26926, sample SAMN06165224) | human gut metagenome | biome: ENVO:00009003; feature: ENVO:2100002; material: ENVO:00002003...
TCAGTGTCTCGTGGGCTCGGAGATGTGTATAAGAGACAGCCCTTACAGAACCGCAGAAATATAATCTGACATCTGTAAGGGCGAATCTTATTTTTCACAACTGCCGCCTGTACTTTTATTCTTTTACCTGAATCCATTTTCCCGTTTCAGCCGGCCTGTTTACACTGTCCGACCACCAGAAGATGGCTTTTTATCAGCACCGGGCGAACCGCATTGTATATCACTGCAACAAGAATCACTGATATTACTGCATTGACAAATGTTGCCATTGCGCTCATCTTTGCCAGAACCTCTGCCATTTTCTGGGGCTGCCCGAGAATATACTGTTTATAGAAATATCCAACCACCGGATCTGCCACCACATTAAATGCAAGTCCGGCTACAGATGCCAGCACACTCCATTTAAACACATATTTTTTATCTGTGCTCTCATTTATTTTTGCGATTTTATGAGCCACAAGTCCTGTAATAAGACCAATACAAAGCTTTAAGATAAAGGTCTTCGGAGCGCCTGTGATATACACAGGATCCATAAGATCCGCAACCGTCATGCCAATGGCCCCGGCAAGTCCTCCATACCATCCGCCCAGAAGAAGCGCTCCCAGAACACAAAATGCATTTCCGATATGGATTGAAGTAGCATCGCCTCCGGGCACTGGTATTTTTATCTGAAGAAATGTAAAGGCTACATAGCAGAGCGCTGCAAGAAGAGCGGTTTCTGCAAGTTTTGTGATAGTGTTGTTCTGATTGTTCATAATAACTGCCTCCTCTTTTTTCATGAATTACTGATATCTTAATCGATATCTGTGCTTTTTAAAATACACAATTTTTATCTTTTAAAAGGGGACAGTTTTTATTATGAATTTTTTATATATTGTCCAGAATACCGGCAGCTTCCGGTGCGCGGCAGCTAATCAAGTTGCCTGTGATTTTTATATTCCTTTTTTATAAAGATAAAAGGAATAGCCTGCAGGAATCAGGAACACACAGGCAAGGAATGCAAAAAGCACCCACTTTGACTGCAGAAATCCATTGATCACAAAAATAGCTCCGCCCATAATAAACAGCCATGAGGCCACTCTGTGCGTACGGTTCCAGTTTTCCTCACTGTTCAGTGTCCAGGGAAGTTTGATTCCTACTGAATAGTTCTGTTTGATCTTATGCATATAATTTCCCATAATAACAAACATAATTCCCAGGAGTATGTTTACAACCATACCTGTGTCCACACTCATTCCCAATGCAATTGCATAACTGATCAGATTTGTCACCACAGAAAGAATGGGAATCATCCAGAGAATAGCCCGCATCAGTTTCTGGTTGATATTTTTACGTTTCGGATCTGCGCCGACCATAAATGCGCAGAAAAATTCCATAGCAAGTAAAAATAACGGCATTCCAAATACAGCTACAGGCTTGCTGGTCCATCCGTTTACCTGATTGTCACTGCCGAAATGCGTGGGAATCATATCTGGAAGCTGATCCCAGAAAATAATCCCAACTATGATAGGGCAAAGAATCATAAGGCTGGCAGCAAACAGTGTCCATTTGTATCTTTTTATCATAATAATCATCCCTCCAGTTTCATAATCTTTCCGGTCGAAAATTCTCTGCTGCAAAAGCAGCATTACTTCTTACTCTCCTTTTCTTCATCTTTTTCACCGGTGAGCTCTGACAGCCACAGCAGGATTTCTTCCACCACTGAGGTGTTCAGCTCATAATACACATAATTTTTTACTTTTGTTTCCCATACCAGATCTGCCTTTTTTAATACACTTAAATGATACGATATGGTAGCTCCGGTCATATCAAAATGGCTGCCGATTTCTCCTGCAGACATTTTTCCGTTTTTCAGAAGCTGCAGAATTTCTCTCCTTACAGGATCTGACAGCGCCTTAAATGTAGCTGCAAAAGACATTTGATCCCTCCTTTTCATGAAACTATTTAGAAATATTTCTAAATAGAATATACCTCTCTATATACAAAAAGTCAACACCTATTTAGATTTTTTTCTAAATAGCTGTTGACTTTTATGTTCGCTTCTGAATCCATATAAATAAAGCCCACAAGCCTCAATCACGTAGAAGGATTTGACAGCCGTATCTGCTGTGTCAGCTCATAACCTCCCTGCTGATACCACTGCTCTACAAAGGTTTCAAAATAGCTGACAGGCTTTTCTCCCATAATAATCTGAATAAACGTACTTGTTTCAAACTGGCGCAGGGATTGAGGGATTTCTCCGCCTGCATCATCCAGATAGCTTCTGACAGCCGGTGTATAATGCTTATCTACAAGAAGCCCTACTGCTGAAATTCTTGATTTGTATGCAGCCCAGTCTTCCGCAGTGTAATCATTTCCGCTGAGATAGGAACTGCAGGCCTGATAGTAGGACTGCTCAATGGCAGTAAGATTTCCCTCCGGATAGTTTCCATTCAAAGCTGCCTCAATATTTTCTGTCACCTGATAGGTTGCTTCGTTATAATCCACATTGATCACAAGCGGTCTTGCAGTAGGGTCCACATTCAAAGCAAAATATTCGTTTACCTCCCGGGCATCTTCTGCCTCATACCTGGTATAATCAAAAAGAACGCTGATGATCTTCATCACGATTTCCGGATGCTCATAGCCCTTGCGGACTACCACATATTTATTATCCCTGAAGGATTCATAAACATTTTTATCTGCCAGTTCCTGGAGATAATAAGGTTCCCAGTCTGCTTCGCTGTTTTTCTCATAGCTTTCCATCAGCGGATTATTAGGAGTCCACCACAGTCCGAAAAAAGCTCCGCATTTTCCATTTACGACCAGATCTCTCAGATTATTAGGAGCGCGCAGGGCAAAGTTCCGATCCAGAATTCTTCTGTCATACAGCTTATGCAGATAATCAAGAGCTTCCTTTGTTTCTTCTGTCAGAGATCCGTAAACAATTTCTCCGTCCTGACTGATCCATCTCTGAGGATTTGCCCCAAAACTGTCAAACACAGGATCTACCGAATAACTGGAGCTTGTGGTACCCACAAGATTTGTGTCACATGCCAGACCCACAGGAGTTTCTCCATCTTCCGTACCCATTCTGTTTTGTACAAAAGCATCTATGATCTCAAAAGCATCTTCAAGAGTTTCCGGCTCCTCCAGCCCCAACTCCTCCATCCAGTCCTTTCTCAGCCACAGAAGATTCGGTCCGTGGTCGATCACTGTTTCCGGAACAGCCATCAGCCTTCCGTTGAATTTTCCGGAGTTCAGAAGGGCATCTCCATAGCTTTCATACATCTCTTTGATTCTTGAAGACGTACATTTCTCAAATACCTCTGTAAGATCCTCCACAAGATCATTTTCCACCAGCTCCTTCAGGATCTCCCTGTCTGTAACCACCATTATATCCGGAAGATTCTGATCCTTTACCAGAATATTTACAAGTTCACTGTAGCGCTCCTCTGTATCCATATATACGGTATCATTCTGTATGTTCAGCATTTTTCGAAGGTATCTGGTATAGGCATTATCCTCATACGTATCTCCTTCCGGAAGATTGGAATTATTGGCTCCGCTGATCTGGGCAAGAGTATAGGTTACAAGCTCCGGATACGCCCCGTAGGGTGTTGTTTCTGCCTTTTCCATTGCCCTTCTGTATTCTTCTGATACGTTCTGCCCGTTTTTTTCGTGAGATATTTCATGTTTTCCGCAGCCGCAGAATACACAGACCACAAGGAAAAACACAGCTCCCATTCTTTTAATTTTCATCTCTGTACTCCTCTTTTGGCACTCTTATCTCTACTGTTGTTCCCATTCCCGGTTGACTGAAAATACCGATAGAAGATTTTTTTCCATATAAAAGCTTCAGTCTGTCGTGAACATTTTTAAGTCCATATCCTTTTGCCTGATACGTTACCAGAGTCTTTGCTTTTTCCGGCTCCATCCCCGGTCCGTTGTCTGTTACTGAAAGAAGGATTTCCTTACCTTTATCCAGACAGGCAATACAAAGGATTTTTTCTCCGTCCTCTTTTTCGTCCAGTCCATGCTCCAGAGCATTTTCCACCACCGGCTGCAGCAGAAGCTTGGGTACCTTTTCGTTTTTTATGGAAGAATCCGTGTCCCACTGTACGAAAAATTCATGATTATGCATTACAAGCTGGATTTCCAGATACGCTTCTGTGTTTTTGATACAGCTTTCCATGGTCACCATATCCTCGCCGCGGCTGAGGGCTGTTCTGTAAAACGTAGAAAGAGCCAGCGTTACCTTACTTATCTCCTTCTGATTGCTCCTGATCGCCATCCAGTTAATGGCAGACAGGGTGTTATAAAGGAAATGCGGATTGATCTGAGCCTGAAGCGCTTTCAGTTCAAATTCCTTCAGGGCGATCTTATTGACATAAACCTCATCAATAAGACGATTGATCTCATCCATCATTCTCCGAAAGCTTCTGATCAGGATTCCCACCTCGTCCTCACTGTCACTGGATACCACAACCTGCCGGCTGCCATGATTCACCTGATCCATATTGGCAGTCAGCTCTTCGATTTTTCTGGTAAATAATCTGGAAAAAAATGTTCCAAGCACAAAAATAATCACACCACAGATACAGATCAGAGGAATTTCTTCCAGAAAAAGTCTGGACACTGCCCCGGAAATAGAAGCCTTTGACCGGAAAAGATAATACTTCCAGTTGTTTTCCCTGCTGGCACTTTCTGTCCATGCGCACTCTTTTTTCACTGCTTCCAGCGCCTCCCCGGGACGTGCGCTTTCTGACTGAATATCGGGCAGGGCTACATCCTGATACAGAATATTTCCTTTGGGATCCACAATCATTCCGCCGGTTTCATCCTCTGTAATATTGTCAAAGGCCTGAAAGATTTTATCATAATCCAGAGTAATACACAGTACAGCCTCTAATTCCTTTCTGTCATATATGTTCCGTACTGCTGCAACTTCTTTCCGTTCTTCGTTCACTACCCACTGGATTCTTACATCCTCCTCAATACTTTTGCTCCACCACTCTTCCTGGATTTTTTTAAGCGGAACAAGAGTATATTCATGTTCAACCCGGATGCTGTCCGCAAACAGCTGAATCTGTTTAATGGCTTCATGATAGGATTTTGGCACTGAAAGGAGGGGATCCGCCACCTTTGTATACTGCTCATATGCCGTATAATTATCCATGTTCTTTTCTTTGATAATCTCCTCAATATCCGGAGAATATGTAAGATAATTAATCAGACTGGTGTACACAGCAACCTGACTGTCAATGTTTTCCCTTGTCTGTTCCAGAATGGATTCCATATCCTCCATTTCCCTCTGACGGACAAAGGAGCTCATACGCATATGGCTGTACAGAGCAAGAACTGTCATTGGAACAAGACTTGCTCCTACCAGAAGAAGTGTCAGTTTGTGACGGTACTTCATATTTTTAATGATCTGATAAAGCTTCCTCATCCTCTCCTGTTCCTTTCCTGTAGGATTCCGGACTGCATCCATAATATTCCCGGAAGCTCCGGCAAAAATAAGACACATTGGCAAATCCCACATTTTCGCTGACCTGCGCCACCTTCATATTTGTATTTTTCAGCAGTTCTTTTGCTTTTTTCATACGAAAAACACGGATATACCGGTTCAGATTCATACCTGTTTCCTTTTTAAAAATAAAGCTCAGATACCCGGATGAAAGATATACCTTTTCCGCAAGAATTTCCAGACTGAGATCTTCCGCATAATGCTGATAGATATAATTTTTTACTGCAGCCACCTCATTCCTTGATTCACTCATAGATCTTTCCAGAAAGCTTTCGTACTCGCGGATGTTCTCTTCTGTCACCTCCAGAATCTCCATAATGTTTCTGCAGTTATATAAACGGTCAATTTCATGTTCAATTCTCCGTTCCCCCGAAAACTGATCCTCCTGAAAAAGCTCCTGTATCACATTGGAAAACACAAACTTGATATACATGGCAGAATATTGAGTATTATCGCTGTATTTTTCCTTCAGACACTGATAATGCTTTCTGAGCTGCTGGATATCTTTCCTGCTGACGTCTTCCGAGATCAGCTGCAAAAGTCTGGAATCCTGCACCTCCTTTACTTCCATATTGAGATGCTCCTCATCATTGGAATAAATATGCTTTTCCGGATGATAAAACTTTTCTTCCATCTGCTGCTCCAGCTGACTCATGATCTCCGTCAGACATTCATATCCGTCAAACTTTCTGCTGACCGCCAGATAAAAGCTTTCTTTATAGGTTCTTTTCAGAAACGTATAAATATGGTTTGCCACAAGGCTGTAATCACAGTAATGATCCTGAAACAGAAGCAGGGACTGCCGGTTGTTCAGGTTCAGATAAAAGAACACCCGTCTCAGCTCCTTCTGGAGCTCCGTGGAAAAATTTTCCTCAGCTGTATCAAAAAATGACATATCCGATTCGATCAGGATCGCACAATGCCAGCAGTTCCACTTTTCCAGGTCGATCATTCCTTCTGATCTTTCCAGAATGTCCTTTTTTCCTGTATAAAAATAGCTTTCCAGAAAATATTCCTGAAGGAAGTCCTGTTCCTTTTGCTCTCTGGTTTCCTTTTCTTTTTTCTTCAGAATATTTTTTCTGATTGTATTTATGATCTTATGAAAGCTTTCCGGCTCCACCGGCTTCAGCATATACTCTGTAACCCCATAGCGGATCGCTTCCTGGGCAAACGTAAAATCACTGTATCCGCTGAAAATCACAACCTGAAGGCCCGGTTTCATTTCTTTTGCCTTTGAAGTAAGCTCCAGGCCGTCCATATGCGGCATCTTAATATCCGTAAGAAGCAGGTCTGTCTCCTCATTTTTCAGAATCTGCAGTGCATCTCTTCCATTGGAAGCTTCTCTGATATTCCACTCTCCCTCCTCCATGGCAAGAAGATATTTTATCCCCTCTCGTTCCAGCTTTTCATCATCTACGATCAGCACTTGTATCATATTTTATTATTCCTTCCTTTCAGCCATTAAAAATCTGACATCCGCTTTATTGTATCATTCTCAAACAGCCCCTACAAGGATACCGGTTATAAAATATCCTAAAATATAACAGGGGATGCTGAAGTTTCCTTACAGCACCCCCACAAAATCTTTTCAAAAGTGATCAGCCCTTTACCGCTCCGGCTACCACGCCTTCGATAATATATTTCTGGCATACAAGATATACAATAATGATCGGAATGATATCAATCATGATACTTGCCATCATAGGTCCCATCTGTACATGTCCAAAGCTGCCTCTGAAATACTGGACTGCCATGGGAATGGTACGATACTGCTTGATATCAAGAACAAGCGTAGGCAGAAGGTAGTCATTCCATACCCACATCAGTTCAAGGATTGCAGTGGAAATAATGGTTGGTTTCAAAATTGGTATCAGAATCTGGAAGTATACCTGCAGAGGACTGCATCCGTCAATAAGCGCCGCCTCCTCAATTTCCAGCGGAATTCCTTTTACAAAACCTGTAAACATAAACACAGCCAGCCCTGCTCCAAATCCCAGATAAATAATGCAGATGCTGTACGGACTGTTCAGTTTCAGGGTATCTGCTGTCTTTGCCAGAGTAAACATTACCATCTGGAAAGGAACTACCATACTGAACACACACAGGTAATAAAACAGCTTGGAAAGCTTTCCGTTTACACGGACAATATACCATGCGCACATAGAACAGCACAGGAGGATCAGAACTACTGACATCACTGAAATCACAAGACTGTACCAGAAAGATTTCAGGAAATCCATCTGTGTTACGCTGGCAACAAAGTTTGACAGACCATTCCAGGTTTCTTTGTTTGGAATACTGAAAACCGTAGATGTGGTAATTGCTGATTCCTTTTTTAATGAGTTAAAAAGAATCAGAGCAATGGGATACATCCACAAAATAGAGATGACTGCCAGGATAATGGTAGCTACAGGATTCTTTTTCTTATTTTCCATTACTGCTGCACCTCCTTGGATGATGTTGCTTTAAGCTGGATCAGTGCAATGGCTACTACAAGGATAAAAAATACAACTGCCTTTGCCTGTCCGATTCCTTTCCACATAGGTCCGCTGCGGGCATAAAAGGTATCGTAGATATTCAGTGCAAGAAGCTGTGATTGCTTGCCCGGCGCGCCTCCTGTCAGAGACAGGTTCTGGTCAAACATCTTAAAGCCGTTTGTCAGAGTCAGGAAGGTACAGATTGTTATAGAAGGCATGATCATAGGTATTTTGATCTTAAAAAGAATCTGCCTGGAAGTTGCTCCGTCAATCTGAGCAGCTTCAACAAGATCCGGCGATACATTGTTAAGTCCTGCCACATAAATGATCATCATATATCCGATCTGCTGCCACATCAGAAGGAGCAGCATTCCGATAAACCCGTTTTTGGCGGAAAGTGCAAGCAGGGGCTGTCCCCACATAGAAAGAAGTCCGTTTAAAAGTGTCTGCCATATGTATCCAAGTACAATACCGCCGATCAGGTTTGGCATAAAAAATACCGTACGGAAAACATTGGTTCCTCTGAATCCCTTTGTCAGCGCCAGAGCAATAGAAAATGCCAGCACATTGATCAGAATACTGGAAACAAAAGCAAATATTACAGTCAGCCAGAAGGAATGGCTGAAGGTTTTATCCAGAAGCAGTTTGGAATAATTGGCAAGTCCTACAAAGGTTACGTCCTGTACAGTTGTAAATTTGCAGAATGAAAGATAAATTCCCCATATAAACGGCCAGAGAAATCCGATTATAAAAGCGGCCAGTGTAGGCAGTACAAAAACCGGCCACCATTTTTTGATTGTTTTTCCTACCATCTTGTTCTCCTCTTTCCCTTATACGCAGAAAGGGGGCTGCCGCATGTTCTCGTTCCCGGTGGAGGTTCCGCCAGGAGCGGGTTTGCAGCGCCCCCTTTCCAGTTACATTTTGTTCAATACGATTATTCGGTCAGAGCTTTTTCCATTGCCCAGTTGTCAACAAATGCGCTTACAACATCGTCCCAGGAGCCAGTTTCTGCCGCATAAGAGGTAAGAGCTGTTCCCACGCCGTTTTTCCATTCCTCAGACGGCATGGTTGTAAAGTTCCATGATACAGGTGTAAGTCCTGCTTCTGTGTATTCTGCATCCTGTTTTACAAATACGTTTGTAGGAGCAACTGCTGTTTTGAAAGGAATTGTGAAGCCCATATCTTCAGACATAGCCTTTGTTCCTGTCTCAGAAGTTACACACCAGTTCATAAAATCAAGAGTTGCCTGAATATCTTCTTCAGAAGCATTTTTATTTACGCACCAGTAGTTCTCTGTACCTGTAGCAAGACCCTGATTTTCATCATCCACACCAAAGTAGATCGGAATCATTGCAAGCTCTTCATCGCTGAAGGTTTTTGCAAGCTCTGCATACTCCCAGGAGCCATTCTGATAAAATACTGCTTCGCTGTTTACAAACTCATTTCTGGAGTCGTCTGCTGTTTTAGCGGAAAGCTCTGCAGGATCACAGGTGGAATCTGTAATGTAAAGATCAAACAGATTCTTGTAGTTTTCAAGGTAAGTACCTTTCAGTTCAGCTGCGTCATCCACGCCCTCGTCTTTATATTCATAATAAATCGGAAGGTTTGCAAGATGTGTCTTAAATCTCCAGTCAGAGGAAGCATCCATACCTGCGGAAGTAAAGGCGCCTTTAATTCCCAGTTCATCTTTTTTACTCTGGATATCATCTGCAACCGTCTTTAACTGATCATAGCTCTTAATATCATCAAGTGTATAGCCTGCTTTTTCAAGAAGAGTTTTGTTTACGATCAGGCCATAGGATTCAATTACATAAGCGATTCCCGGTACGCTCTCTCCGTCCTTCAGCGCATAGGCATCAGAAGTAAGCTGAGAATAAATTTCAGAATCCTTCAGATCATAGCAGTAATCCTTCCAGTTTTTAAGACCAACAGGACCGTTTACCTGGAAAAGAGTAGGAGCATCACTTTTTGCCATTTCAGACTGAAGTGTTGTCTCGTACTGACCGGATGCTGCTGTAACAACTGTTACCTCTGTTCCTGTTTCTTCTGTGTAAGCTTTTGCCAGATTCTGCCATGCTTCATCAGCCTCTGGTTTAAAGTTCAGGTAATATACTTTTCCTTCGCCTTCTGCCATAACAGGAACTGCCGGAATCATTGTTGCTGCCATCAGTGCAGCCATACCCATTGCTGTAAGTTTTTTCATTTTCATGTGATATCCTCTCCTTTTCTATAAAATACAGCTAAACATGTTACCCGTTTGATTTAACCTGCTTTTATTATAGAATTGAGAATACAATTCTTCCATGATAAAAATT
>ENA-OZGU01002015-OZGU01002015.1-human-gut-metagenome-genome-assembly--contig:-NODE-2015-length-10202-cov-4.239283_pt1 | contig 10202 bp, 3 predicted proteins | sample MGYA00244662_ERZ653670 | MGnify/ENA primary metagenome ERZ653670 (study PRJEB26926, sample SAMN06165224) | human gut metagenome | biome: ENVO:00009003; feature: ENVO:2100002; material: ENVO:00002003...
GATATCCGTCGACGGCCAGCGTCGGCGCGACGGGTGACGGCATCATCATGGCGGAAAAGGCTGGTGCAGCACTCTCGCAAATGGATCTGACCGGGCCGCAGACGGTGGCTTATGACACGGGTCACGGGGCGGTGTCGCTCACCAACGTCCGCTACAACGGCGCCATTCTCGTTAACCAAGAGGGCAAGCGCTTTGCCAACGAGCTCGGACAGACGGCCGCGCTCGCTTCGGCGATCACCAAGCAGACGGGCGGCGTTGCCTATCTGATTTTTGATCAGAAGGCCGTCGATCATGCGTCGCTGATGCAGGCCTACAAAGCGCGCGGCTACTTTGTTGAAGCGCCGAATCTGACGGATCTTGCAGCCAAACTAGGCATCAATCCGCAGGCATTGGGCGCAACCGTTACGCAGTGGCATACGGTTTATGACACCAAGCAGGATCCCGTCTTCGGGCGGAAGGATTCCATCTTCACGAGAATTGACACTGCGCCTTATTACGGACAAAAGATTTCGCCCGCTTCGCAGACGACCTATGGCGGCGTCATGCGTGATGCGAAGAGTCGTGCCCTTCGGGCTGACGGGTCGGTGATTCCCGGGCTTTATGTCGCGGGCGAAACGGCCAGCCAGTTTGGTGCAGGCGTCACGATTGCCGTGGTGCTCGGCCGACTGGCCGGTACGGAGGCCGCTAAGGAAGTAGAAGCTAAATAATGAACGCTCGGCGATTGGGAAGCTGCTGCTGCGGCTTCCCAATCAAGCGGGAGATGCATAAGGCCGGCCTCAATCTTGTGCGTCTCTCGCCGGAGGACGGCTCGCCAGTCTGCCGTTGCAGAATATGCAAAGACGATTTGCGTTCGCCGGCAAAAAAATGCTAAATCTGCGCATGGCGAGAAAAGCGCCCAGATTTCATGATTGTCACAGCTGAAAAACATCCAGCCCAAAGGAGAAAATCATGAAATCAATGAAGCTCAGCAAAATTGCGGCATTTGCCGCGTTTCTGGGATTTTCGGCAGCCGTTGCCGCCAGCGGCGGCCCGAGCGGCCCGGCCGTTACTTATCCCGTCCAAGGTCATATCGGCGAAGTCATTGTTAATCCCTATAACGTTGCGCCTTTGACGGCCGTGATCCGCGACGGCGGTTATAAGCTCGATGACGTCACCGTCAAAATTCTTCCGAAACCCAACGGCCGCACGATCGAATACAAAGTCTCCAAACGTCAGCTTAAAACGCATGCGGGCGTTCCGGTGTTCGGTCTTTATCAGGACTACCTCAACACGGTGGAAGTGAGCTATACGCGAACCTTCCAGGGCAAGGCTGAGAAGTTCACAGACCGCTATCAGTTCTATGCGCCGTCCATTTATACCCGTTCAAACGGCATGCCTAATCAGCGGCGTCCCTTTACGGTTGAAGTTCAGAAGGTAGATCCGGAATTTGCGGACCGTCTTTACCTCGTTGACGCACAGTTGAACAGCGTTGCGCCGCAGGGCGCCCGCTTCACCTGGAATAATCCCTCGGGCGGAGCGCTGGAATGGGCTTACAACACGAATGTCGGCATCATCGATACGGCCGGCGAAGTTCGCTGGTGGCTCTTTGATACGCTGATTGGCGATCCGGAAAATCCGTGGTACTCGGGCTACTTTATGGGCTTCCAGCAGACCAAAGACGGTGCGCTCACCTGGGGCTTCGGTCAGCGGTATGTCAAATACGACCTCATGGGACGCGAGATCTTCAATCGCCGGCTCCCCTCGGGCTACAGCGACTTCAGCCATTCGTTTGACAACGCCCAGAACGGCAACAGTCTCCTTCGCGTCGCAGCTTTCGACTACCGCCGCGCCGACAATAAGCGCGTTCACACGGTGCGTGACGTGATCGTTGAAATTGACCCGAATGGCGGCGTGGTCGATGATTGGCGTCTGGCTGAAATTCTCGATCCGTATCGTTCCAACGTCATTAAGGCGCTCGATCAGGGTGCGGTATGCCTCAATATTGATGCTTCCAAGGCCGGTCAGACCCTTTCGGCCGAAGATCTTGCCAAACAGGAGCAGGAAGGCGTCTTCGGTGACGTCGCCGGCGTGGGACCGGGCCGCAACTGGGCGCACGTCAATTCGGTTGACTACGATCCGACTGACGATTCCATCATCATTTCGTCGCGTCACCAGTCTGCCGTTATCAAGATCGGCCGCGACAAGAAGGTTAAATGGATTCTTTCTTCTCCCGAAGGCTGGCGCGAAGGCTGGGCTGATAAAGTCCTGACGCCGGTGGATAAGGACGGCAAGCCCATTAAGTGCGAAGGCAGCAAGTGCGAAGGCAGCTTCGACTGGAGCTGGACGCAGCATACGGCCTGGCGTATTGACGAAAAGTCCGACAAAGACACGGTCTACATTACGGTATTCGACAACGGTGATGCCCGCGGCATGGAGCAGCCCGCATTGGCCGAAGATAAATACACGCGCGGCGTGATCTATAAGATCGATCAGAAGAAGATGACGGTCGAACAGATCTGGGAAGTGGGCAAAGATCTCGGACACGAGTACTACAGTCCGGTGACGGGACTCTGCGGCTATGAGGCCGACAAGAATTCTGTGACGGTCTTCTATTCGACGGCTGGATTGAGCTTCCAGAAGAAGAAGGGAACGGCCGCAGCAGCCACCTCGCCGCATCCGTATCTCTATGAGTACCGTTGGGGTGAAACTCAGCCGGCAGTTGCGCTGAAGTTTACCGATGTCTTCGGTTATCAAGCCTTCCCGATCAGCGTGAAGAAGGCCTTCACGGACAACTAACCTGGGTTTGATCCGCTCTAGGCAATAAAGCGCTGAGAGCCGCAGTATGTCTGTGCTGCGGCTCTCATTATTTTCGTTAAGGGGTGTTTGCCGCGGCTGCCGCCGAACAGACAATGGAACGCACCCATTGATGAAGAGGACTCGCGTCCGTGCGTTCATGCCAAAGAATTTCCGGCGTCCAGAGAAATTGGCTGCCTTCATCAAAATGGAGCAGTTCTATGGGCAGCCAGTTCGAGAGCCTTTGCGCAACGGCAAGCGGAGCGGCTAAAAAACAGTCGTTTTGCAAAATGGTGAAGAATCCGGCAATAAAGTACGGAAGCCGGATGGCTTCAGCAGTTGCCAGATTCATTGAGAGCCGCGTAGGGCTTTCAAAGCCCGATGGACGGTGAATAATGGGGAGCACTTGGCGGAAACCCCGCAGATCACCGGCGGTAATTCGGCCGTCCGGATGGGCGAGCGCCATCGGATGATCTCGGCGTACGACAACGCAGTGCGGACAGGTGAGCAGCCGCTGATGACGAAATCGGTCATTTTTGCGCGCTAAGAAATCCTGACCAAGAATGAAATCGATGTCGCCGGAAGAAAGTTTGCTCAGTGTTTGGTCGTCAAGTTCGGAAACGGAAATCTGCAGACGGGGCGCCTCTTCGGCCAGGCGCTTTAATGCCGGAGCGAGGAGCGCCAGATAAGCGTTGTCCGTGCAGGCGAAGACGAGCCGGCTTTCAATGTCTGCAGGATGAAAGGCGAGCGGATGCTCGAACAGTTTTCCAAGACTTTTGAGTGCAGCTCTGATGTCCGGAAGCAAACGCTCAAGTGTGGGCGTTGCGATCATGCGCGGGCCGCATCGCTGGACAAGTTCATTATTGAAAAGTTTGCGAAGCGATGAAAGCATGCGCGAAGCTTTGGCCACGCTGATGCCTATGCGGGCACTCGTCTTCGTGAGAGATTCGGTTTCGGCAAGGGTTTTGAGGAGCAGAAGGTCTATGTATTTGAGCTCGTGTATGACCGAAGCTGGGGCGGCGGGAATAATCTCGTCGGAAGGGGCAGGCTGCTGAGGCATTGTTTTTTAAAAATTATAAAGGTGATATCTATTATGAACATTTTTGCATCACGCTTTATGAAGAATGCTGTTTCTGCGGGAATTCCCTCAGCCGCAACGAAATAAAGTTTACAAAATAAGAGAATGCAGTTTCTTTCATTATTTTGAAGCCCGAAGAATGATGATTCTTCGGGCTTCAGGTCATTATGAAATAAAGGTGTTTTTAGAAGACTTTGCGTGCGCCGATGGTCCAGCGCCAATTCTCCTGAATTTCGCCGCCGGAAGTACGTTCAAGGTCCACGTAAACGTTGGCGGTGTCGCTGAGCCGGAAGTTGCCGCCGACGCCGTATTCAACCCAGGTGCCGCCAAAGTCATCTTTGACCGTGCGGGAGGTGTTGTTTAAGGCTGTCGTTTCAACTTCACCTTGGAAGTCGTGAACAACCGAGAAGCGAGCGTAGATATTGCCCTTGTTTTCCGGGAAGTTGAAACCTGCACGGGCACCCAAGCGTCCGATCAGAGAGTCATAGTCTTTTTGGGAGAAGCGGGTGCCGTTAGATGCCGTGAAATCGTCACCAACGACGCGGCCGTAGATCACTTCAGCCTGCGGTTCAATAAAGGCGAGCTCGGAAAGATTGAACTTGTGTCCCACTTCCGCAGTGACAGCGTAGGCATTGTTGTTGTAGGAACCTGTCATCGTCTGAGCGGTAAAGTCAGCGTCGAGCCGAGCATAACGTGCCGTCAAATCCAGATAGGATCCATTTTCATGCTGCCACACGCCGTAAGCCGTAAAAGCGTAGGCTTTGTTGTCGCCGGAAATGCCGGTCGCTTCAACTGAACCGTCGGTATAGCTGAATGCGCCGCCGATTGTCCAGGCGTCCGCCACCTTAACATCGGCACCGATTTGGATCGTGGTGTTCTTATTGACCTGTCCGGCATCGCCGTACTTCTGTTCAGATCCGAAGACGCGTGCCCAAGCACCGATATTGCCGTTCAGATCGCGGAGTTCACCCATGCGCTTTTGCAAGTTGTTGAGCTCATGACGCCAAGAGAAAACGGCGAGGGAATTAATCGTGTTATATCCCTCAAGCTTTTGGTTGGCTTGAGTTATCAATGAAGTCGTTCCATTCCCATTGTCAACAACCTTCCAGCTGTCAGCGACCGCACCTTCAGCAGCTGAGAGGCTTAGCTTTGTATCAGAGCCGACAGAGGCTTCCAGAGCTTTGACTGCTTCGTCAGCTGACGCATACTTATCGTTCTGGCTGCCAGAAAGAACGGCTTGAGCATCGGTATTCTTGTAGTCACCAATGTTGATGATCTGTTCATCAGCAGTATTAATGAGGAAAGTGCCGCCCGAGCCTTCGAGTGTCTTGCTTGAAATTTTTGCGCCGTCGTTAAGCGTGAGTGTAGATGTGCCGTTGAGCGTGGTGGAAGTCGTTTGAACTGCACCGTTGACATCAACCTTAACGGAATCAGATGCTGTAAGGTTCCCGTCAGTGCCTTTCCACTCGTTAATCACCCAAGAGCCGGAATCCTTAAAGACAATGCTGCTGCCGTCCCCAGTCACTTCGTACTTGCCGGAGGAGGCTGTCGCATCGCCTGCGCCGCCCAAGGTGACAGTTGATGTTCCATCCGTTTGCGAGGCAATAATCGTGCCGATGATATTGGCCGTTTTGTTCACAGTTAAATTAACTGCAGAAATATTGTCGCCTTCGGCTTTTGATCCCGTGCGTTTATTATTGTCGACTTTAATGTCGCCTTTAAGATTAAGCACATCGGCTTCAATTTCTACGGTTGTATTGCGGTCAAAGTTGCTGTTCCCTTTAGCCTCGTTGCCAACATTGATATCCCCGGTCATATCCAGCGTTCCCGCTCTGACACTTAAAGTCAGCTGCTTGTCGGCGTTGCTCATTGTCCCATAAGAGCCGCAAATATTACCGTTAATAGTGAGTTTATTGGCGTCGACATGAACTTCACCCCAGCCGCCGGAACCGATCACGCCGCCCTGGGAATTTGTTGAGCCATCAAGTACTGCTTCATCGGCATAAAGAAACACCTTGTTGCCTTCATTGGCCTGAAGCAGGGCAACGCCGTAATCATCTTTGCCCCAGCCAGTGTGCGCTTCAAAATACCCAATGCGGCGGTCAGCTGAGCCAATGTTGGCGACCGACGAACCATTGCCCTGACGCACATGAATAAATTCATCACCCGTATACGACACGATACGGTCGGCATAAATAGTCAACGTATTGTTCGAACCAGAAAGACGTATGCCGCGGTCACCGCCTTTTTTATCGGTTTGATCGATGACAGAATCACCCAACAATAAGGTGCCCACATCAATGGTGAGAGAACTGTTTCCGCCTAAAACTACAGCGTTGTAGCCTACCCCAGGAGCATTGTTGGCATCATTGGTTGCGGGGTTCTGAGAAATGAATTCAAGAGTTCCGCCAGTAATGGTGCTTTTTTGGCTATTTCCCTCAGTACCCTGAATAAAGAGTTGGGCGTTTGTCCACTCATCGCCATTTTTATTCGAGCTGGAAGTGCCATTAAAAATAAGCTTATCTGCAGAAGATCCTTCCCAACTAGTCTGACCTGTAGAAGCAGGAGTCCAACTTTGACTGGTCCACGTTGTATCGGTTGCTTGAGCGAGAGAGGCGGCAGCAAGCGTCGCTACGGCAATGATCGTTTTTTTCATCAGAATTCCCCAGATTTCCCCGCGTTCAAGCGGGAGGTTGAGTGACTGTACTGAACAGCTTTAAAAAGCTTATGGGGAGAAGAATGCGATTTGTTGACTTGGGGGGGGGTATACCCTACTACATTGCAATGCGCTTATTTTCAGGCTTTAACAAGAAATGGATATTGTTTGATCGACGCAACAAAGGGTTAACCAATACGCTCATTAGGTCAAACCGAATTGGATAGCAAGCGGATAAACTTGACACAGTAAGAGCGACGACTGCCAAACTTGAGAAATTAAATCCGTCTATTCCAAACAACCTGAAATTTTAATAATTCTCAAATAAAAGCCTATTTGTTTGAGAATATTCTAATATCGACTAATGTTTTTCAATCGATATCTCTTTACATAGTACGAAGTAATTATAAATTATCACTTCTGTTCACTTTATTGTTTTTCCAATGCCAAAATTCCGTAACGGTTTGATGGTCATAGCATCCTCAGTAGATACTAAATATAGGAGTTTTTGAAAATCCGATACGACCAGAAGGCCAATTCAGTGAAATTGCTCGGTATTCAAGAGTGTCCAAATTTTTGTGTAAGCCATTTATTGTCTCTCTGTCATGTATGACGGTACTTTGCGACTTCGTTTGGTAAAGCGTTGAAACGATAGCAGAGCACCCTTATATGACATGATATTATTTAGAAATCAATAAGTTGAGCGTTGGCAAGTATCTGCAGGCAATAAAAAGTGTTGGCTAAAGAAAACACATTGTTTACTTAGACCGAAAATTCAGCTCTGAGTGGCGTCAGACACAGATACAGTTAGGGGCACCAAGAAGAAAAAGCGCTCTGATTTCCAAAGGAATTCAGAGCGCTTAGCCACAGCAGAGCTGCCGTTCGTTTTTAAGCCGATGCGCCGAGCTTTTCAACTCTTACGGCGCACACCTTGTATTCCGGTGTACTGCAGATATTGTCGAGTGCCGCCTTAGTGAGCCAGTTGCAGTTGCCGTCCTGAAAATGGAAGGGCATCCAGCTCTCGCCGACATTAGTTTTGTCGGACACGTGAGCGACCGAATCAATAGCGCCGCGCCTTGATGTGACCTTCACGCGGTCGCCGTTGCTGATGCCGAGACGTTCAGCATCCTTCGTGTTGAGCTCAATGAAGGAGCGCCCCGAAATCTCGTTGATGCCTTCCGTTTTGTCGGTCATGGCGCAGGCGTTGTACTGATAGAGCACTCGGCCGGTGGTGAGCATCAGCGGATACTCACTGTCGGGCAGTTCGCTCGGATCACGGTACTGCGCGGTCGAGTAGCGGCCGAGACCTCGGGTGAACTTCCCAACATGGAGAATCGGCGTACCCGGATGATCCGGACCCGTGCAGGGCCACTGCAGTCCCTGACCGGCGTTTTCGGCGCCGTCGAGCCGCGCATGACTGATGCCGGCAAAGGACGGGGTAACCGAAGCAATTTCGTCCATGATCTGAGCGGGCGTGAGATGCGGCTGAGGGTAGCCCATCCGATTCATGATATCGGTGAAGATATCCGTGTCTGCGCGCGTTCCGGGAATTTCCACGGCTTTGCGGATGCGCTGCACGCGGCGTTCGGTGTTGCTGAAGGTGCCTTCTTTTTCGGCATAGCTGCGTCCCGGGAGCACAACGTCGGCATACTTTGCCGTTTCTGTGAGGAAAAGCTCATCCACCACCAGGAATTCAAGGTTCTTGAGGGCCTTGATGACGTGATGCGTGTCTGGGTCGGTGCGCACCGGGTCTTCGCCGAAAATGAAGAGTCCCTTTACTTCGCCCTCGATCATCTTGGGGAAGCAGTCCGTGGCATAGAGTCCTTTGAATCTCGGGAGCTGAGTTCCCCATGCTTTTTCAAATTTCTCAACGATGCCGGTGGCAGCGATTTTCTGGTAGCCCGTGAGATCGCCCGGAGATGCCCCCATGTCGCAGGCGCCCTGAACGTTGTTCTGGCCGCGAAGCGGATTGATGCCGCAGCCGGGACGGCCGTATTTGCCGGTCACCATGGCGATGTTGGAGAGCGACATCACGCCTTCGGTGCCCGAAGAGTGCTCGGTGACGCCTAAGCAGTAGACAATTGCGGCGCGGTCCGCGCGGCCGTAAAGACGCGCGGCGGCAATGAGGTCGCGCGGGTCAATCGCGCAGATTTGAGCGACGCGCTCCGGCGTGTAAGCCTCGACCATCGCTTTGAGGTCTGCGAAACCTTCCGTGCGGCACTCAATGAACGCGTGGTCGATCAAGTCGTCATGAATAAGCTGACGGACGATACCGTTGGCAAAGGCGACGTTCGTGCCGGGTTTGAGTTTGATGTGCAGGTCGGCCGTTTTGGACAGACCGATATCGCGGGGATCAACGACAATGAGCCGCGTGCCGCGGGCGACCGCAGCGCGAAGCTGCATGCCGATCACCGGATGCGCCTCTTCGGGGTTGGAGCCCACGAGCAGGATCACCTGAGCGTTTTCGCAGATATCGGAAATGGGATTGGTCATCGCGCCGGAGCCGAGCGTGCGCTGCAGGCCGGCAACCGATGGCCCGTGGCAGACGCGGGCACAGTTGTCGACGTTGTTGGTCTCAAAAACCGTGCGCGCCATCTTCTGGAGCATGTAGATGTCTTCATTGGCCGAACGCGCGCAGGCAAAAGCTGCGATGGCGCTCCCGCCGTGCCGGGCCTTGATTTCGCCGAAGCGCCGCGCAACCAGATCGAGCGCCTCATCCCAGGAGGCGGGTTCAAGTTCGCCGGTGATTTTGCTGCGGATGAGGGGCGTCGTCAGGCGCTGAGGCGAATGAACGAAGTCAAAGCTCGCCGATCGTCCTTTCACGCAGAGAAGCCCGTGATTGGTCGGACCGTCCAGAGCTTCAGTGTCGACAATGCGGCCGTTTTTCACCACGAGGTTATATTGGCACCCGGTAGCGCAGTGCGGACAGGTCGTCCGCACGCGCTGGATTTCCCAAGAACGGTATTGGCGGCGGCGCTTCATGGTGATGGCGCCTGTTGGGCAGGCCCCTGCGCAGTTGCCGCAGGACTCGCAGTTCGTGCTTTTCCAGTCTTCGGCGAAAGGCGCAAGAATGGAGGTGCGCACGCCCCTGCGGCCGGTGATCAGGGTGTGGTTGCCCGCAGCGTTGTTGCAGGCGCCTACGCAGCGCTGGCATCGAATGCAGAGCGCGGGGTTAAAGGCAATGAAGGGGTTCGAGTCGAGGATCGGTCCCCCGGCGGGCTTAACGTCAAAGGGCGTCGTTTCAACGCCGAGCTCTCGGCAGCGGTCCTGCAGTTCGCAGCTGCCGTTTTTCGGACAGCTGAAACAGTACTGGGTGGTGTTGAGTCCGTGGTCGGCGATGATGAGCTGAAGTGCCGTGCGGCGTGCCGCAGTGATCGCATCCGAATTTGTGTGCACGACCATGCCGGGCTTGACGAGGGTGTTGCAGGAGGATACAAGGCCGGCGGTGCCTTCGACCTCAACCACGCAGAGCCGGCAGGAGCCAATGGAGCTCACATTCTTCAGGTAGCACAGCGTCGGAATATGAAGACCGGCGCTGCGCGCAGCTTCGAGAATGGTGGTGCCTTCTTTGACGGAGACAATCCTGCCGTCGATCGTAAAGTCAAACATATTGGATTCTCCCGCCGCAGGACGCACCTGCACCGAAACAGTCGCAGCGCAGGCAGCGTCCGCATTCTTGCTGCACTTCTTCACTGC
>ENA-OZGU01002024-OZGU01002024.1-human-gut-metagenome-genome-assembly--contig:-NODE-2024-length-10177-cov-5.577455_pt1 | contig 10177 bp, 9 predicted proteins | sample MGYA00244662_ERZ653670 | MGnify/ENA primary metagenome ERZ653670 (study PRJEB26926, sample SAMN06165224) | human gut metagenome | biome: ENVO:00009003; feature: ENVO:2100002; material: ENVO:00002003...
GTATCTTGTACTCATACTCCACTTCAACCTCATAGGATTCATATACCTCATATGGAACTGACACGGTATAGGTATAGGATTCAAGACGTCCGTTTACCAGGCGGTATCCGGTTCTTTCCTCATCCCGGTAATGTGTCACATAATGCCATCTGGTCTCTGTCCTGGTTCTGATCTCCACAACTTCCGTTGATGTCAGCGTATACTGATAATCAAAGATGGTCTGTAATTTTGACTGGACCTCTGACGGTGTATAGTTCTCATACAGAACCGTCAGCAGTGCCGCCAGTTCAAAAGGATTATGGGATATCTCTGAAAGTGAATAATTGTATTCGTCATATCCCGGATGATCTGTCTCAATGCTGTCCACCTTATTCTGCAGCGCCGTCTCCAGTGCCACATAATCTGCTTCCACCTGCCTGATATCATCATCCTCAGCGGTAAATGAAGTTGCCACAGTTCCACTGTTTATGCCGCTTCCAAGAGCAGAACAGGATGTCAGTGCTCCTGATATCACAAGAACAACAATCAGAATTGCCACCGCTATGATCATGCCGATCGGATGGTCTTCACAGAATTCTTTCAGCATCTCTGCAAGCCTTCCCATCAGGTCCTCCGCCTGATCCGTCAGCTTTTTGCTGATCTTTCCTGCTCCGTTTGCAGCTTCCTTTGCCTGCTTCTTTGCTGCCGCCTCAGCAAATTCCCTCTGCATCAGCTTTTTGCGTGTTTTCTTCACGGTAGCTGACATGGTGCTTTCCCCCGCCTCTCCGGCTTCTTTTGATCCTTTTGCTCCCTGCACGGCATCCAGATGGTCACTGCGGTTATGGATCTTGGAAGAATATTTCCCTGCCTGTCCATGTTCCCGTACTTTTCCAATACCGGTCTCCACGGCTGCCAGTCCTGCATTCAGGCTGTCTGTTCCACTGTTGTCATCCTCATTTTTAATCGTGGTTTTTCTTACTGTGGCTGCAACTGCCTGATTTTTATATATCCTCCTTCTTCCCTGCTTCTTCATGCTGCGAAGTTCTTTTGCTTCGCTGACAGACAGTGAATTATCCTTTTTTCCGTACCGGATCTTATCACGGTAACTTCTGGCTGCCGATGAATCATTTTTCAGCTTTTCGCCGTGGCTTTTCCCTGCATGGATATCCTGATTCACTTTTTTCTTCCGGGTGGACTTCTTAGCAGAATTCCTTGTATATTTTTCTTCATTCATGCTCTATCCTTTCCGAAGAAACAGCCGCTACGCTGACTGTTCCTTCTTTGCATCAGCCACTTCGGACAGTCTGGTTGTCATGATACGGTAAAGCTCCGTATTTGTCGGGAATCTGTCCACGAATGGAAGGATCACATTTCCATAGAATAAAAGCCCTTCACCTTCTCCCGAATGTGTTACATACGAAAGCTGGTGAGGGCTGATATTTAACTGCTTTGCAAGGATCTGTCTGTCCCCTACTGCCTGGTTGAGCATATAGATGAAATCAGAGTTTTCAAAGATATTCTCCACTTCCTTGGAAGCAAGAAGGTCCTTTACGTTCTGGGTGATGCCGGTCGGGATTCCTCCCCATTTTCTGAAACGCTTCCAGATTTCAACCGTATAGGCTGCAGTCTGGTCTTCACGCAGAAGAAGGTGCATCTCATCCATATAGTATCTGGTCGATCTTCCCTGAATCCGGTTCTCCGTTACTCGTCCCCATACCTGATCCTGTACCACGAGCATTCCAATCTTTTTGAGCTGTTTTCCAAGATCCTTGATGTCATAACATACAAGGCGGTTCGTAAGCTCCACATTGGTTCTGTGGTTGAATACATTCAGGGAACCTGACACATAGATTTCAAGGGCGGTTGCCACATGCTTTGCCTCCGGCTCCTCCTGGGAAAGAAGTGCCTCATACAGATCTCCAAGGATCGGCATATTCTCCGGTCCCGGATTTTCAAAATATTTCTGATAGATCTGCCTGATACAGCGGTCAATGACCGTCTTTTCTACCGGACGCAGACCATCCTTATTCCCGACGATCAGCTCACATAAGGACAGAATAAAATCTGCTTTCAGCGCAATCGGATTGTCATCATCCGAATAATTCATATTGATGTCCATAGGGTTGATGTATTGGTCGGATGTCGGACTAATTTTAATAACCTGTCCACCGAACCTTGCGACCAGAGGAGAATATTCTGACTCCGGATCCGAGATGATAATATCATCATCCGTAACCAGAAAGCTGTTGGCAATCTCCCTCTTTGCAGAAAATGACTTACCGGATCCCGGTGTACCAAGGATCAGTGCATTCGGATTTTTCAGTTTCTTTCTGTCCACCATGATCATATTGTTGGAAAGCGCATTCAGACCATAATACAATGCCTCATCCCCTCTCTGGAAAAGCTCCTGAGTAGTGAACGGCACAAAAATAGCCGTACTGGATGTGGTCATTCCCCTCTGAATCTCGATCAGGTTATTTGCCAGTGGCAGTGTGCTCATAAGGCCCTGCTCCTGCTGGTAATCCAGCCTGATCAGATTGCAGTTATGTTTCTGTGCAATGGAAGCCGCCTGGAACACATTGTTTTCCAGTTCCTGCTTCGTCTTTCCTGTATTCATGACCAGAAACGTCAGAAGAAACATTCTTTCATTCTGGGACTGCAATTCTTTTAAGAGTGCCTTTGCATCCTTGCCATAAGTTGCAAGATCCGATGGGATGATATCCATGTCATAGCCTGCTCTTACTGCTTTTTTCTGTTCCTCGATCTTGGAACGGTCAAGCTCTGTAATCGTATGCTTGATGGTCTTGATTGCCTCATTCTGATCTACGGACTGGATATGCATGGTAACGATCTGGCTTGATTCCATCGAAAGAAAATCCGCCAGAAGCCTGTCGCTGATATCTGATGCATCAATGGATAAAAAGCTCATGCATCCATACATCTCTCCAATCTGAAAATATCTTCCGGTAGGAAATGCAAAGCTGCTCGGTGCAATAAAATCCTTAACCGAAAGTCCTGATCCTGTCAGGTACTTCCAGTCGAAACGGAACTTTGCATCATCTCCCATATGAAACTGTCTGTGCATCATTTCCAGTCTTTCACTGCCGTTTAAGCTCCTCGCCTGTACTCCCAGCCTCTTGAAGTTATTAAGGATATCCGTTTCGATATGCGTAAGTCGCGGCTTTGCTGTCTTCATGGACTCCGCATGGATCCCGAAAGTAAGATATTTCGTCTTCGTAAGACCATTATTTCCCGCTTCCATCTGATGAAGGAGCACTTCCGAATACTCATCCCTGACATCATCGAATCCGTCTTTTTTATGGGAGATCTTGATGCTCTTCTCAAAATCCGATACATCTGTTGCCATATTTTCAAATGAAAGCTGAAACTTTACGGAACTGTCAAAGAAATTTAAGAATGCGCACCATTCCTCAAAGATCTCCGTCTTGTCTTCCTGCTGTGCCAGCTGGTAATTGATATCCTGAAACTGGACTGTCTTTGTATAATAATCAAGCCCTACACGGCAGATACCATCCGGAAACATCCTGTCAAAAGGAATGCTCTGCTGTGCCGTCTTCGGTATGCCATCATTTTTCCGGGCATTTCTTACGATCTCCCTTACTGCCATCTGGTCTGCTTTGCTTAATCCTTCCGGCATTGTGAACTTCCTGCTCTCCTGATTTTTCTTTTTGAGAAAGTCTAACAATCTTTTCTACCTCCTTTTCTGCCTCTGCCTGACGCAGAAGTGCTGCGTAATAGTTATCCGTCTTATATGGGCGGATCTTCGGCCTTTTGAAAACTGCCTGTATCATATGGTTCAAAATGACTTCCAGCGGCTGTCCGTTTTTCTCATACATGGCAAGGAAAAAGAATGGCATCATAATGACCATCATTCCCATGACTGCTGTATTAGTCTTCATTACTGTCTTCATCAGAAAAAATGACTGTACTCCGATCAGTACCGCCATGCCAAAACAGATCAGCTGCCTTTTTGTCAGATTGAACATCACCTTGCTTTTTACTTTTGTCAGGTCCCTTGGAACACTGATATAAGATGCTGCCATACTCTGCCTCCTTAATGTGCATGGAATATACTGTGTGCTACTGCTCCGGTCTTAAATAAGGTAAATGCCAACAGGATTGTAAAGCCCATAACCTTCCATAACGAAGCAATGATATCTGTGCTGAATGCTACTGACTGGATCAGGACTGCATAGATTCCCACACATACCATGATCAAAAATCCCTGAAATCCCAGTGCAAACAGACTTCTCATATAGTTCTGGCCCATCATGCTCTGTTCCCTGTTTCCAAAGGTTGCAAACGGGAGCGGTGCCAGACTGACCATCAGATAGATTTCCACCATACGTCCATTGATGATCACAAAGATGACTGCCGAAAGCACGTACATGAGAAACTGCACGATAAATGACTGTAAAAATATTGCAAAAAGTGGTCCCAGTTCCATAGCCTCCAGTGTGGACTGCATGGTTGCCAGCGTACTTGCATCTACTGCCGTGCTTCCCTGTATAATGCCTCCTGCCTGCCGCACCACACTCTGTGACACATCAAATACCGCCATCGTGATATCAAATGTGTGTGTGATCAGTTCCACTGCCACGAAAGTCTTGAAGATCCATTTCCAGATGAACCATGTCTCAAAACTTGCCAGATTGTTATAACTGATGATCAGCTGTATAAGCTCATAACACGCAATGAATGTGAGCAGTATTCCGGCAACCGGCATGATCACGGATTCTGACAGGTTCCTGACCATATTGAAGACTGCCGGCATGAAATTGCTCGGTGTCTTTCCTACTTCCGTTGCGATCTGTCCCACCTGGTCATTCACAGAGGAAAACGTATTGGTGAGGTTGTCCATGATTCCCGATACAAGAATGCCCTTCAGCCAGTCAGTAATCTGCTGAATTATGCTGTTCAATTATTTCCTCCTTTCATCCGGGACAGGGATTTCCCCTGCCCCATGATCCAAACCTGATTTAGAATAAGCCGGAAAGTAATGGAACAAGTGTAGTTCCAATAAGGGCTACACCACCTCCTGCCATAAGCTGCTTCATTCCCTGGGACTTCGCACCGGGGTTGTCGTTTCCGTAGCCTTCCATAAGGTTGATTGCTCCCCAGATTCCAAGTCCGGCTCCAAGGGCGATCACAAGAGTCTGTAAAGTTCCTACTGCGCTGTTAAAAAATGCCATAATATAAATCCTCCATAATTTTCATGATTTTCGGCTGTTATTCTTTTCTGCCGAATATGATTAAAGTTTCTTCCGGACATTCAAAGAACCGGAAAGCACTTATGCCTCCGGCCCTGTGTCCCATCCATATTCAGTTGTCTTCCTGCGTGATTCTGTCTCGCTGCCTCTTAGAAAAGACCGGAAAGCAAAGGTACAAGAGTGGTACCGATAAGGGCTACACCACCGCCTGCCATAAGCTGCTTCATTCCCTGGGACTTTGCTTATGTGTGATAAAGAAGTAATAGAAGTGTAAAAAATTTTGCCGTTCCTATCCGGCACTTGCGCAGGGTGTCGGATAGGTCGGGCTTTATTCTTCGGGCAAGTCAATCTTGCCTACAAAGCTGTAATAAATATCAATGCGCTGGCGGCGTACTTCGTTCTCGTCATACTCACATTCATAAACAACGATTTTCTCCACCATTTCACGCAAAAGAGTGTGTGTCAGTTCTTCGATAGAAAGGTACTTGCGGACAACGCTCATAAACTTTTCAGCGTTTACCGTGGCTTCCTGTGCCTTGTCCAGCTCGCCCTGCAAAGCGGCGGCTCTGTCTTTCAGTTCCCGCTGCTCGGCTTCGTAGTCTGCGGACATTTCCATGAAACGCTCATCACTGATTTTCCCGTTTACATTGTCCTCATACAGACGCTTGATGTAGCGGGAAAGTTCTGCAATGCGGCTCTGCACCTGTTCAAGCTGCTTGGCTGCCGCCGCCAGCTTCCGCTTGCCGCCCATTTCATTCTGCTGGATAAGCAGCTTCACGAACCGGGCTTCGTGCTTCTGTGCATAGGCGGTCACTTTCCGCAGATTGTCCAGCACACCCGCCGTCAAAAGGTCGGTGCGAATGAAGTGCGCCGTACAGTCGGCGGTGCGCTTCTTATAGCTGCCGCAGATGTAGCAATCCTGCTTTCTCTTGTCGGTCTGATACCGCTGCTGGTACATCACATGACCGCAGTCGGCGCAGAACAGCAAGCCGGAGAACAAGCCCACATCATCGTAGCGGTTGGGGCGTTTGCGCTGCTTGCGTAACTCCTGCACCCGTTCCCATGTCTGCAAGTCGATGATTGGCTCATGGTGGTTCTCGAAAATCGCCTGTTTCTCAATGGGATTGTCTATGCTGTGCTTCATCTTGTAGGACGGTTTTTCCGTCTTGAAGTTCACAAGACAGCCTGTGTACTCCCGGTTTTCCAGAAGATGAACAACAGTATTGGTCGCCCACTTACATTCATAGCCGGGGTGGTAGCGGCGTGTGCTGCCTGTGCGCTGGTATTCCAGCGTCCCCGGCGTGGGGATTTGCTGCTCGGTCAGCATACGGGCTATCTTGGTAGGCCCGTTTCCGGCAAGGCAAAGCTGGTAAATCTGCTTGACTACCGGGGCGGCTTCCTCGTCAATGATGAAATTCTCGTCATCGTCCATGAGGTAGCCGTACACGGGCTTGCTGGTAACAGGCTTTCCGCTTAGACCTTTTGCTTTCTTAACTGCCTTGATTTTTTTGCTCGTATCTCTCACCATCCATTCGTTGAAAAGATTACGCAGCGGGGTAAAATCGTTGTCGCCCATTGCGCTGTCCACTCCGTCATTGATAGCGATAAAGCGGACGCCTTTCTGTGGGAAAAGCATTTCTGTGTACATTCCCACTTGGAGATAATTTCGCCCTAAACGTGACATATCCTTGACTATGACTGTGCCGACTTTTCCGGCTTCAATGTCTGCAAGCATGGCTTGAAACCCGGGTCTTTGGAAGTTCGCACCACTATAACCATCGTCCGTGTACCAGCAGAGATTGGTAAAGCCGTTCTGCTTGGCGTAGGTTTCTAAAATGCGCTTTTGGTTGGATATAGAGTTGCTCTCCCCCTGCAATTCATCTTCATGGGATAATCTCGGATAAAGGGCGGTAATAAGGTTTTGGGTTGTCTGTCTTAACATGGTTTCCTCCGTTTCTGACAGCCAGCCCCACTATTCCGTACTTCGATTGTACCACATGGCGGGGCGGCGTGTATAGCGGCAAAATGTGAAAAATGCTTCTTTACCGCCCGTCATATTGCCGATTTTTGTGTAGCAGCTTCCGCTTCCAGCACCTTAGCCATTTTGTCGGCTGCGGTTTCCGTGGCACTCTGCTTGAAAAAGCCGGACACCACAAGAACAGAGTTCCCTATGCGGATTTCCGTCACGCAGTCGGCGGGTGCGGTGCTTTTCATGCTGTGTTTGATATGCTCTTTTTTATCGGTCATAGGCAAACTCCTTTCAATCGTTCATCAGCTTTTTCAGCCGTTCCATTTTCTCCTGTGCCTTTTCCCTGCGGAAATTCACGCCGGAGCAGCAGACAGGGGTACACATCTCTGTTACCCGGTCATAAATCCGCTTGTGGGCTGTGTCCAGGGGATTGTTCAGCTCGTCAAGGCTTAGATTGGTCGTGACGATCAGCGGCTTTTCGCTTCGGTAACGACTGTCAATCACATTGTAGACCTGCTCTAAGCCGTACTCTGTTCCACGCTCCATTCCAAAATCATCAAGAATAAGCAGCGGATAGCGGCAGAGCTTGGAAATATATTCGTTCCTGCCCTCAAAGGTGGCGGCAAGGTCATTGAGGACAGCGGCGAAGTTCGTCATTTTTACGGAGATTTCCTGCTCCATGAGGGCGTTTGCAATGCACCCGGCAAGGTAGCTTTTGCCTGTGCCGACGCTGCCCCAGAGCAGATAGCCGATGTTCCCGGCTTTCATGTCCTCCCAATGCTCCACATAGAAACGGGCGGTTTTCATCTGCGGGTTTCTGCCGTTGTCATTGGCAAAAGTCCATTCCCGCATAGCCGGGTCGGTAAAGCCCAGGCGTTTCAGTTCTTCTACCTTGTCCCGGTGCTTTCTCTGCTGTTCGGCGGCTTCACGCTCCATGCGCTGCGCCCGCTGGCAGTCACACTCTGCCGGGTGTCGGTCACGCCCGAACAGGGCAACCTTATCAGCCGGAAAATAGGCTTCTTTCGGTGTCCGGCACTTGCCGCAGTAGAGTAGACCGTCCTCACCTGTGTAGTCCTCCGGCTCGGCGGTGGCTGCTGGTATCTGTAAACTCATATCTTCAAAAGCTGGTTTCATAGACTTTCTCCCTCCTTGTAGCTGTAATCGGGTATGCCCTTTTTCGGGGCAGCTTTAGCGGTATCGTCAGCCGCCCATCTGCGGATAGTGGCGGCATGGTTCTTGTATTTCCTCCCGGTAGAAGCGATATAGCCGGATAGCCGGTCAATGTAATACTCCCATTTGTCGGGCAGTTCTGCTTTCAGTTCAGAAAGCTCTGTATCTGTCAAAATCACATTTTTATATCTGCCGTAAGCTGCGGGGGCGGCTCGTCCCGGTTTTAACTCTCTCTCTTTTTCTATCTCTATATCTATCTCTTTCTTTATCTCTATCTCTGGTGGACAAATGTCCGCTTTTGCTTCGGACACTTGTCCACTAAGCCGTTTTTGCTCTGAAATCTTCATTCTTGCCCTGCGCTTACGCTCCCCCTCGGTAGAGGACTGACCGATGAAAAGCTCGATATTGCTCATATACAAAGCCCCGTTGTCCAGCGGTTCAACAAGCCCCAGTTTCATAAAGATTTGCAAAGCCCTCTCGACTGTGCCGACCTGCTGGCGGGTAATGGTGGCTATCATTTGGGCGGTGTAGGGGATATTTTCTTCAAGCTGCAAAGTGCCGCCGTATTTCAGCGATTTTAAGTACAGCTTCAAGAGGATATTGGAATACAGCATACCGTCCTGCATACTTTCCAGCAGCACGATAGCGTCATCGTCAAAATAGCTTTCTTTCAGTTTGAGGTAATAATATTTGCGGTTATCTGACATAATCTTGGTTCTCCTTATCTGTGGGGCGGGCTTTCCATCTCTTTGAATAATACCGGGGGCAGAGTACCACGATAGCCCTAAAACTCTGCTTGCAGTCATGGGTACAGCCCCGGCAAAGGGCATTGAAAGTAATGCGGTTTCGCTCATTGAGGAAGAACGCCCATTCCAGCCGCCGCTTCTTGCTCATTCTCGTCATGAAAAAACGCTCCTTTCTTCGGTTTGGTCGGGTATGAGGGGACAGGGGCAAAATCTGTATGTTCCCGGTGCCATTTTCGGGAAAAATCTGCCCTGTAAGCCCCGTTGGAAAGGTCAGGGGTATTGCGGATAGGGTATGGCATACCCCCCTGCCTTTTGTATGGTTTCGGTATCATTTCGGGGCGGTTTTTAACGCTCCTGTTCATGCTTTTTCTGTCGGCTCGGTGTGCCGTGTAGTATCTGCTCTGCGTTCCGTTTGGCGGTGGCAAGCTGCTCATACTCGGCTTTTGCGGTGCGGTAGGTGTTGTAAGCTGCGTTTTTCTCGGAAATGAGGGCTTCAATCTCCGTATTCAGCTTGGAAGTGGCGGGCAGCTTCTTTCCCGGTGCAAGCACCTTTAGCTGGCGCAGGGCAGCTTCATAGATGATAAATTCCGCTTCGTGGGACTGGCTGTAGTTCTCCGCTTTTCTGCCGGACAGCTTTTTATGAGCGTCAATGGTGGGGCGGGTGCGGCGGTAATCGTTGACAACCTTTCGCAGACTTTTCTTGTCGGAAATGCTCTGCTCAATGCCCCGCAGACTTTCCCTTGCTTCGGAAAGAGCTTTCCGGCTGCTCTCCACGGCTGCGTCCAGCTTGTCAAGGTCAAGCAGTTCGTTCTCCATGAGGAAGTTGTGGGTAGCCGCCATCTGTTTGAGGTTGTGCAGGGAAGCCCAACGGTCATAGCCCACGCCCTTGCCCTCAGCTCGCTTGGCTTCCCGGTCAACCATGCGCTGCAAGGTGTTGTCTGCCGGGGCGGTTTTTGCGGTTTTTTCCTCTCGCAAGCGTTCCTTTTGGGTGTGGGGGTATTCGGGTATGGCTGTGGTCTGTTCGGCGGCTCTGTGGGCGTTCTGCGTGAGCAGGGCAAGGACAGCAGCCTTGTCAAAATCGT
>ENA-OZGU01002031-OZGU01002031.1-human-gut-metagenome-genome-assembly--contig:-NODE-2031-length-10136-cov-5.758655_pt1 | contig 10136 bp, 8 predicted proteins | sample MGYA00244662_ERZ653670 | MGnify/ENA primary metagenome ERZ653670 (study PRJEB26926, sample SAMN06165224) | human gut metagenome | biome: ENVO:00009003; feature: ENVO:2100002; material: ENVO:00002003...
CTGCTGTTGGATGATGTCTTGTCGGAACTGGACGGCAAGCGGCAGAAATACCTCATGGAAAGCATTGAGGGCTTGCAGGCATTTCTCACTTGTACCGGCATTGAGGATGCTGTCCGCAGTTATTTGAGCAGGGAAAACCTGTTTTATGTGAAAAACGGAAAAATCGGCAAGAAATGATCTCTCTGTCTGGTGACAGGGAGATTTTTTAATGTTTCGATTCGTGATAAAACATTTGGGGAAATTTTCCGCAAATCTTCTTTTGCTGTGGATGGCAGTTTGTCCACGCCAGAAAGAATTTCTGTTTTTTTACCCAAAATCCATAATTAAGGTTAGAAGCCATTGGAAATAATACATAAAAATGCCTGTTTTCCTTGAAAAATCAATGTTTTTATGATATAATACCACTATGATTTACCGGATGCAGGAACATCCGATTTTTTTGGGGCAATTTTTCCTGAAAATCTGGGAAATTGCTAAGATTATGTGAGGAGAGGAAAATATGTCAGCAGAATATAATGAAAGCCAAATCCAGGTCTTGGAAGGTCTGGAAGCGGTGCGCAAACGCCCGGGCATGTATATCGGCTCCACCAGTGAAAAGGGGCTCCACCATCTGGTATACGAAATCGTGGATAATGCCGTGGACGAAGCCCTGGCAGGCTTCTGTACGGAGATCACCGTTACCATCCACCCCGACAACTCCATTTCTGTATTGGATAACGGTCGTGGTATCCCTGTGGGTATCCACCATCAGAAAGGCATTTCCGCTTTGGAGGTTGTATTCACCATACTGCATGCAGGTGGTAAATTCGGCGGCGGCGGATATAAAGTATCCGGCGGTCTGCACGGTGTAGGTGCGTCCGTTGTAAACGCCCTGTCCACATGGCTCTATGTCAACGTCTATTCCGACGGCAAAATCTATGAACAGCGCTACGAAAGAGGCAATGTCCTTTGCCCTGTCCATGAAATCGGCACCACAGACAAACACGGTACCTTCGTTCATTTCCTGCCCGATCCGGAAATTTTTGAAGAAACGGTGTTTACCTATGATGTTCTGAAACAGCGCCTCAGAGAAACAGCTTTCCTGACAAAAGGCCTGAAAATCAACCTCATCGACCTGAGAGAAGGCAAGGAACAGGAACGTTCCTTCCACTACGAAGGGGGCATCAAGGAATTTGTTGCTTATATCAACAAAAACCGTCAGCCTCTTTATGACAATATTTTCTATGCCAGCGGCGAAAAGGACGGCGTGCTGGTGGAAGTGGCTTTCCAGCATAACGACGGCTACACAGAAAATATCTTTACGTTTGTAAATAACATCAACACCCCCGATGGCGGTACCCATCTGGTGGGCTTTAAATCCGGTCTGACCAAGACCATCAACGACTACGGCAAAAAAATCGGCATCATCAAGGATTCCGACAAGAAACTTTCCGGTGATGACGTGCGGGAAGGCATGACAGCCGTTGTCAGCATCAAAGTGGGCGACCCTCAGTTTGAAGGCCAGACAAAGGCAAAGCTGGGCACCAGTGAGGCAAAAGGCGCCGTAGAAGCCGTTTTGAGCGAATATTTGACCTATTTCCTTGAAGAAAACCCGGCAGTAGGTAAAATCATCATCGAAAAAGGTCTCATGGCTTCCAGAGCCCGTGACGCCGCCAGAAAGGCAAGAGAACTTGTCCGCCGCAAAACAGGTCTGGAAAATACCCGTATGCCCGGGAAACTGACAGACTGCACCAGCCGCAACCCTTACGAATGCGAAATCTATATCGTCGAAGGGGATTCCGCCGGCGGTTCCGCTATCAAAGCCCGTGACCCCAAAACACAGGCCATCCTGCCTCTGCGCGGTAAAATTTTGAACGTGGAAAAAGCAAGACTAGATAGAATCCTCAACAGTGAGGAAATCCGGAATATGATCACCGCATTCGGCACAGGTATTTCCGATGATTTTGACATGGAAAAACTCCGTTATCATAAAATCGTTATCATGACCGATGCGGACGTGGACGGCGCGCATATCCGTACACTGCTTTTGACATTCTTCTATCGCTATATGCCCCAGCTCATCGAGGGCGGAAAGGTGTATATCGCCCAGCCCCCTCTCTATCGGGTAGAGAAGAACAAAAAGCATTATTACGTTTATGACGACGCCCAGCTGGAAGAACTTTACAAGGAAATCGGCAGAGATAACATCAAAGACGTACAGCGGTACAAAGGTCTGGGTGAAATGGACTACGATCAGCTCCGTGACACCACCATGGCCGTGGAACACCGTATTTTGAAAAAAGTTGACATCAGAGACGCCCTTTTGGCAGATGAAATCTTCAGCATGCTCATGGGGGACAGTGTAGAACCCAGACGGGAATTTATCGAGGAAAACGCGCAGTATGCGGAAATGGACTTCTGATGAAAGGGATTGAGGTGAAACCATGAGTGAAGTAAACAACGAGATGGATAAGATCGTTTCCGTGGACATCAACGAGGAAATGAAGCAGTGCTATATCGACTACGCCATGAGCGTTATCGTAGCCAGAGCTTTGCCCGATGTCCGGGACGGTCTGAAGCCTGTACAGAGAAGAATTCTCTACTCCATGAGCGAAATGAATCTGGAGCCCAATAAACCCTATAAAAAGTCCGCCCGTATCACCGGTGATACCATGGGTAAATACCACCCCCACGGTGACAGATCCATCTATGCGGCAATGGTGCGTATGGCGCAGAATTTCTCCATGCGTTATATGCTGGTAGACGGTCATGGGAACTTTGGCTCCATTGACGGCTATGGCGCAGCGGCAGCCCGTTACACCGAAGCACGTATGTCCAAGGTGTCTGCGGCTATGCTGGCGGACATCGAAAAAGATACCGTAGATTTTGTGCCCAACTACGACGAAACAGAAAAAGAACCTGTGGTACTGCCCGCAAGAATTCCAAACTTGCTTATCAATGGTTCCTCCGGTATCGCCGTTGGTATGGCAACCAATATCCCTCCCCATAACCTGGGAGAAGTCATCGACGGCCTGACCGTCATGATTGATAATAAAATCAATGGCAAGGAAACCGATGTGGAAGAACTGATGGAATATATCAAAGGCCCTGACTTCCCCACCGGTGCAACCATTCTGGGCAAAAGCGGCATCCGCGCCGCATATCGTACCGGACGCGGTAAGATTCTGGTGCGTTCCACAGCGGAAATCCAGCCCATGGGCAACGGCAGAGAAAAGATCGTTGTAACGGAAATTCCTTACATGGTCAATAAACTCCGCCTCATCGAAAAGATTGCCGAACTGGTAAAAGAAAAACGTGTGGACGGCATCAGCGATTTGTACGACGCTTCCGCCGGCGATGATATTCAGATCATCATCGAGCTGAAAAAAGATGCCAACGCTAACGTCATCTTGAATCAGCTTTATAAATATACCCAGCTTCAGGAAAGCTTCGGCGCCATCATGATTGCCCTGGTAAACGGCAAACCTGCTGTGCTGAATCTCCAGCAGATGCTGTCTGAATACCTGAAACATCAGGAAGAAGTGGTGACCCGCCGTACAAAATTCAATCTGGATAAGGCGGAAAAACGTGCCCATATTCTGGAAGGGCTGCGTATTGCCATTTCCAATATCGACGAAGTCATCCGCATCATCCGTACCAGCTACGATAACGCAAAGGAACGCTTGATGGAACGCTTTGGTCTGTCTGAAATCCAGGCACAGGCCATTCTGGAAATGCAGCTGCGCAGACTGCAAGGACTGGAACACGAAAAAATCGACGCGGAATATAAAGATTTGCAGGAAAAAATCGCTTATTATAAATCTCTGCTGGCGGACGAAGCCAAACTGTTGGGTGTTATCCGTGATGAAATGCAGGATATCAAAAATAAATACGCAGACCCCCGTCGTACCCAGCTGGTGGCAAACCCCGGCGAAATCGACGTGGAAGACCTTATTGACGAGGAAACATGCGTATTCACTCTGTCTAACCTGAACTATGTAAAACGTACACCTCTGATGACTTATAAGAGCCAGAACCGTGGCGGACGTGGTATCGTTGGGATGCAGACAAGGGATGAGGACTTCGTGAAAGACCTGTTCCTGTGCTCCACCCACGACACCATCCTGTTCTTCACAGACCATGGCAGAGTGTACCGTCTGAAGGGCTACGAAGTACCCGAAGCAGGCAGAACCGCAAGGGGTATGGCCATTGTCAACCTGCTGGAAATCGCCCCTGATGAATCTGTCACAGCGGTGATTCCCGTGAAGGAATTCAGAGAAGACCGTTATCTGGTGATGCTGACAAAACAGGGTCTTATCAAGAAAACAGATATGGAAAGTTACAGCAATATCCGCAAAGGTGGTTTGATTGCCATTAACCTGCGTGAAGACGATAGCTTGATCTCCGTTATGACTACCGAAGGGGAAGACGAAATTCTGGCAGCAACCAGAAATGGTATGGGCATCCGTTTCAGTGAAAAAGATGTCCGTCCCATGGGCAGAACAGCTACCGGCGTGAAAGCCATTTCCCTGAGAGAAGGGGATTATCTGGTTTCCGCCATCAAAATGAGCCCCACAGCAAAAGTCCTCAATGTAACGGAAAAAGGCTTCGGCAAACAGACATTGCCCGAAGAATTCAAAGTCCAGTATCGTGGCGGTATGGGTGTGAAGATCCATCAGCTTACAGAAAAAACAGGACTGCTGACCGGCGTGCTAATGCTGGAAGAAAATGAGGAAATCATGCTTATCACTTCCGAAGGTGTTATCATCCGACTGCGGGGAGCGGATATTTCCACCATCGGCAGAGTTTCTCAGGGTGTCAAACTCATGAATCTGGATGAAGGCGTCAGCGTGGTAGGTATTGCCAAGATCACTGAGGACGACATCGAATCCGAGGAAGAAGAACTGGCAGAAATGGAAGAAAAAGCGGCTGCGGAAAACGCAGAAAACGAAGAAATCACCGTTTCTGAAGATACAGAAGCATAAAACAGAATCAAAAAAATAGATACGGGGCGGAAAGACAGATTTCCGCCCTGTTTTGTTTCCAAAAAAGGAAAAACGGCAGAAAAGTTGAAAAAATCTCTTATACCCAAATGAAAAAAAGGAGGGCATCATCATGGCAGAAGGCATCACCTATCTTTGCCCCAGCTGCGGCGCGTATCTGCGCTATGACGGCGGACAGGGGAAATGGGTTTGTGATTATTGTGATTCATCATATACCAAAGAGGAACTGGAACAGCGTGGGGCAGATACAGAAAATACCGGCTATACCGTCAGCCCCGGCGACAGCGGCAAGACAGAAACCGTGGATTTTGCCTGTGAGGAAAATGTGGCGGAAGGCAAGGATCAGGAACATCTTCGGGCATACAGCTGCCCCAACTGCGGCGCGGAAATCGTCACCGATGATGTGACGGCGGCTACCTTCTGCGTGTTCTGCGGCAATCCTACTGTAAACCCTCAGCAGTTCAGCGGAAAATATCATCCCTCCGCCATGATCCCTTTTGCGACAGATAAAAAACAGGCACAGGAAGCCTTTCTAAAGCTGTGTAAGGGCAAAAAACTCCTGCCTAAGGGTTTTACTTCTCAGCAGCGTTTGGAGAAGATCACAGGGGTTTATGTGCCTTATTGGCTCTTTGACTGCAAAGCGGACTTCGATTACCATGCTACCGGCGAAAATCACCTCATCTGGAGCGATGGGGATTATGATTATACCCAGACAGACCTGTTCCATATCCATCGGGCAGGGACTATGGATTTTGAGAATATCCCTCTGGATGCTTCGGAAAATATGGAGGATGCCCTCATGGACGCGCTGGAACCTTTTGACTTTACAAAAGTGGAACCCTTTGATATGCGCTATCTCAGCGGTTATCTGGCGGAAAAATACACTTATGAGCCAAAAGACCTCTTTGAACGTATGAAAGACCGTGTTTCCAGAGGCATCGAAAATCGCGCTTCGGAAGAAGGCAGACGGTATGATGTGGTACATAGCGTACAGTGCAACACAAACTATAAATCCGACCATCAGGCCTATTTGCTGCTGCCTGTGTGGATGCTGGTAAGCAATTTTAAGGGCAAGAAATATCTCTTTGCCATGAACGGACAGACAGGGAAAATCGTAGGGGAACTGCCCTGTGATACAGGTCGCAGTGTCACTTGGTTCCTGCTGATCTTCGTTATTGTATTTGTGGTTGCCTTTCTGCTGGTATGGCTGATTGGAGGTGTCATGGCATGAGAAAAACAGGTTTGGTATTTTTGTTGACCCTCGTCCTTTGTTTTACAGGCAGTCTGACAGCTTTCGGACGTACAGAAGGCCATGTGTTCGATGAGGCGGGGCTCTATACCCAGGAGGAAGCGGCAGATTTGACTTCCAGAGCGGGAGCCATCGGGGAAACCTATGGGATGGATGTGCTGTTTCTGACCACCACAGATACCCAGGGATTGGAAGCCAGAGAGTATGCGGCACAGTTCTTTTTGGACGGGGATTTTGGCTATGGTGAGGAAAAAGACGGCATTGTGTTCATCATCGACATGGGCAGTCGGGATGCCCAGATGGTCACTTCCGGCGAAGGCATCCGCATTTTCACGGATTATTACATGACAAAATCTGGAATGAAGTACGGCCTATCCTCTCTGAGGGGGCATATTACGATGCCATGTCCACATTCCTGTCAGATGTGGAATATTACTGCGGAGAATACCAGAAATATCTGGCAAACCCCGAAGCTTATGAGTCCGAATATCAAAAAGAACAGGAAAGTCGGAATGTGGTTCTTTATATCGGCATTTCCCTGATTTTTGCCTTCATTGTGGCAGGGGTTTCCGTGGTGTTCATGCGCAAAGGCCATAATAATGTGAAGCCCTTCACCGATGGCAGAGCATATCTGAAGGAAAACGGCGTGAATTTCCGTGTGAACCAAGACGCCTTTGTCAGAACCCACACCACCAGAAAACGCATCGTCAAAAATGAGAACAATAATAATAATTCTTGGGGCGGCGGCTCCTCTACATTCTCCAGCGGCGGCCATACCTTTGGCGGTGGCGGCGGAAAATTCTAAATATCACAGCTTGTGAAAATAATTCACAAAACTGCTGCTTTTTTTCAAGAAAAGCGGCAGTTTTTTTGTTTGCCTGACAACTGGAAGAAAAAGCAAAAAAAATAAACAAAGAAATGGAAAGAAAATTTGATTTTTTGTTGAAAATCATCAGAAACGGTGGTATGATACCCATAAACCCAATGAAACAGGAGGAGAAGAAACATGTTAGGTTTTTTGTATGATCTGGGCTGCACACTTTCTCTTTTTGTGCTGGTGGTGTTTATGGAAGGGGTCATTGCCACCAGAAAAAACGCAAAATGGACAGGGCTCATTCTGCCTGTGGTGCTGCTGATCATTTCTGTTTTTGTGGGGGCATATATGCACGATTTGGGCGCGTTCCTGTTTTTGCTCATTCCTGTGGTCTTGTGTCTGGGGACCTATTTCTTTTCCAGACGTCAGGTGAAAAAAGGCATGGCTGCGCCTACCATCAAGGAACAGATGGAAGATTGAGCGGGAAAAAAAGGAGCGAAAAGGCTCCTTTTTTTGTGGGGAAACCTACTGTGACGGAGCCAAAAACATGATATACTGGCTGTAATCAAATTGTCGAAGCAAAGGGGGTTTTGTCATGAAAAAACGGTGGATGCTGCTGGCGGCGGCGTTCCTGCTCTGCGGCTGCGGCGGGGCAAAGGCGGAATATACGGCAGAGGCAGGTACTACGGAGCCTGTGGTGAAGGAAGTCACCATGGCTGTGGTGGGGGACATCATGGTTCATGATTACCAATACGAGGAGGCCTATGATCCAGCAACGGGAACATATGACTTCATGCATAATTTTCAGGATGTGAAGCGGTATTTTGAGGGCTATGACTTCGTCATCGGCAATCTGGAACTGACTTTCGGCGGGCCGGACAGGGAATATGCTTCTTTTCCTTGCTTCAATACGCCGGACAGCTTTCTGGACGCAGTGAAGGACGCGGGATTCAATCTGCTGACCACTGCCAATAACCACAGCATGGATATGGGAGAAACAGGGCTGAAACGTACCATTTCCCAGCTGGATGCCTATGACATCGACCATGTGGGTACCTACGCTTCGCAGGAGGCAAGGGACACCATTTATACAAAAGAAGTCAATGGCATCAACTTTGCCTTTGTATCGGCCACCTATGGCACCAACGGCATTCCTGTACCGGAAGATTATCTGGTGAACCATATTGACGATACCCTCATGGCGGATATTACAAGAGCTCAGGAATTGGCAGACGTTGTTGTGGTGCTGCCACACATGGGCAATGAGTATGAAACGGTGCCCAATGATATTTTTGTGGAATGGGCAGACAGCATGTTTGCAGCCGGCGCGGATATTGTGCTGGCAAGTCATCCCCATGTGCTTCAGCGGATGGAATACCGTCAGGTAGACCACGGCGACGGCGTCCATGACGGCTTCATCATTTATTCTCTGGGGAATTTCATTTCTTCCCAGACAACACCTCCCAGAAACGCTTCCATTGTTCTCCATCTGACGGTGGAACAGGTGGCGGACAATCCGGCGGAAGTGAAAGAGGTTTCCTTCGTGCCCATTTGGACTCAGTTCCGCAATGCCAATGACCAGAATCATTTCGTTGTGCGAAGCGTCTATGAGATGCTTACTCTGCCGGAAAGTGAACGGTATCAGGTGGTGCGCCCTAAGGATTATGAGCGTTTGAAAGAAATTCATGAGGAAACAGCCTGCTTCCTTTTGGACAAAAATATTCCTCTGGAACAGATCCAGGACGAATATGTGTTTCCCAAGGAAATAGATTAATTAAAAATGCAGTTTCCCTTGTGAAAATGGTATAAAGTTTCGGGAAAGTCGGTGGAAAGGCTTGCGGGAAGTTGACAGCGGTGCTAAAATAATATGGAAAGTACAAAAGAGAAAATGAATAAAAATACAGAAAATGTAAGGAGGAAGCGGCATGGGGCGCGATTATTTGATGGAACAGGCGGAATACCTGAAAAAGGACCTGGGAAAACATAATATTTCACAGACACTGTTCCAAAGATTAAAAGAATTGATTATAGAAGGAAAGCTCCCTGCGGGATATATGATGCCCAATGAAAACATTGTCAGCGAAATGCTGGGAGTGGGCAGAAGCACGTTGCGGGAAGCCTATACAGCACTGGCAGTTTTCGGCTTTATCCGCCGCTCAAAGGCAGGCACATTTGTCAATGAGATCGATAATATCGTCAACATTGCGCCTTTCAGCATCACGGTGGAAAATTCCGACCTGAATGACCTGTTGGAATTCCGGTATATGCTGGAAGGAGAAACAGCAAGCTATGCGGCAAAACGTGCCACAGCAGAGGATATTGCACAGATGACCCATTGCTATGAAAAAATGATCGCTTACCGCAATGATGTGAACCTGTTTGTAGACTATGACTCTATGTTTCATATGCAGGTTTCTGCGGCAACACATAATAAACTGCTGATCAGTACCATGATCGCGGCGAAGGAATCTTTTGAAAAAGGCATCCGCCTTGCCATGCGGGAGTCTTTGACACAGAATCCCAGAGTAATCGACGTGACCATCGAACTGCATGGAAAAATTCTGGAAGCCATCAAAAACGGCGATTATCAGACAGCATATTCCGCTATGCGGGAACATATTTCCTATGTAAATCTGACAGTAAAATACGGTTGATACAGAACTTTGCCGGCAGGAAAAAATTTCTGCCGGGTTTTTTCAAAAAGTGCTTGACGAATGAAAAGAGTTGTGATAATATTATTCCTGTACTCGGTTCAAGTGCAAAATACATGCCGATGTGGCTCAATTGGCAGAGCAGCTGACTTGTAATCAGCAGGTTATCGGTTCGAGTCCGATCATCGGCTTTTTAGTTAAGGTTTTCACGGGTCTTTAGCTCAGTTGGTTAGAGCATCCGGCTCATAACCGGACGGTCCCGGGTTCGAGTCCCTGAAGACCCATTAAAAACTAAATATGGCTCAGTAGCTCAGTTGGTTAGAGCGCCGGCCTGTCACGCCGGAGGTCGTGGGTTCGAGCCCCATCTGAGTCGTTTTGTGGGAGTTTAGCTCAGCTGGGAGAGCATCTGCCTTACAAGCAGAGGGTCACAGGTTCGAGCC